>JAABUY010000341.1_pt1 | contig 87291 bp, 37 predicted proteins | sample 5560271 | NCBI WGS metagenome assembly JAABUY01 (sample SAMN10711886, study PRJNA513374) | rock metagenome | isolation source: Antarctica rocks | place: Antarctica: Victoria Land, University Valley | reverse complement strand
CCCAGAGGTCTATCGCCTCGCTGAGGTCGCCGCGAGCATATCGAGCCGGGCGACCTTATACCCGTGAATACGCTGTACCCGCGTATATCTAGTTACTACATAACCTCTACTGGGTATGGCCGTAACATTAGTGCAGTGATAACTTGCATAAAATGACATCTAGGCCACCTCTGCCAGTGGTTCAAGTCTATAGTGAGAGAGTAAGCTCAAAGGTCATGAGTTTAAACCACTGTCTGTGTGCACTCTTTACACCTGCAGGCTGGTCACGAGCTGATTGCAAGTTAGGGAGAGTGTTAAATATATAACTCACAATAGCTGTGCTATTAGTGTGGTGTCACCTTTTAACAAATCTCTTTTATATCACAAACTTTAATCTCTAGACTCTATATCAGAGAAATCTTCAATTAAGATATAACATTATTGTTATCTTTCTTGCTGTTGTTTTCATTCTTGTTTTCACTGTTGCTTTTACTTTTACTTTCATTCTTACTCTTACTCTCACTGTTATTCTTACTGTCATCATTACTTATTATCATTCTTACTATTGCTATTAAAAGCAATAAGTATCAGAATTATTATCTAATCATAGCTTACCTCACTGTCATCATCTTCACCTATTAGATGAATAGTCTACTTAGTCATTTAGTCACATGAATCTAGTCATATACCTTAGTAAGTTACTTAGCTACTATTTAAGTAGTCTTTATAGCTCTTACATTCACTTATTCATCAGTCACTCATATCATAGATTTATCATTAAAGTTATAGCTTTTAGTTATTAAACTTAAAAGACTGTAACAATATGATAGCATTAACTTAAAGATTCAGCATTAAATCTTTATATTTAATAATTTCTTTATTTTTTACTTTCACCTCACTTTCATCTCATCTCAATATCTCACTGCCTTCCTCAGCCTCATTGAAATGTCAGTAATATATTAATTTATCTATTTATTTAATTATTTTTTCACTACTCTATCTCTCTATTCTACATTCATTTAAGTCATTGTAGTTCAACAAGCTAAACATTACTATCTTACTTTACTCTTATATCAATATAAAGCTATGTCTTCAGCTTATTTATCTGACTCTTTTGCTTAAAATGAGCTTCTCAATCTAAAAGACATAAAAGAAAATCTTTTAACTATATAAATCTTATTATCTTCTTCTTCTGAAGTTAAACAGTCATCTAGTGAATCTATTCATCTAGATGTCTTAAAATAACAGACTTATATAATAAACAAGTTAATAAATGATATATAATAAATTTTAATTACTTTACTTTGTCATTTTAAATTAAGATCACAGTCACAACAATTTATTAGCTTTTTAAAATGATCTGATTAATCTCATTAAGCTGAGAAGTTAACAACAATTAATTTATTATATTTATATCTTTTAACTCATACATTTATCTCAGTAAGAAGATCTGCTTTTAAGCTCAATACAAGACAATTTGCTTTTAAGCTGAGATGTAATGATTATAATAGTGATTATGATATGAAAGAAATGAATAATAAGTGTGTTGATGATAGAAAAAGAGAAGAGCTTAAACATAATTATTATTAAGAACTTTTGCTGTCTCTTATTGTTATATTTGTTAAAAGGTGGCACCACACTAATAGCATAGCTATCATGAGTTATATATCTAACACTCTTCCTAACCCGCAATCAGCTCACAACTGACTCACAGATGTAAAGAGTGCACACAGATAGTGGTTCAAACTTGTGACCTTTGAGCTTACTCTCTCACCATAAACTTGAACCACCAGCAGAGATGGCCTAGGTGCTGTTTTACACAAGAACAACTGCACTAATCTGAGCTCATAACCTGTTAAAAGGTGGCACCACACTAATAGCATAGCTATCATAAGTTATATATCTAACAACATTGTCATTAATCTTTTGATTAAAGAACATTAACTATTTTGATTTATATCTTAATGATGTATATAAAAAGAACAATATCATTTAGCTAAAAAAGAATGTATACTATTATGATGTGCATCTCTTTCTGAGTTAAGCAAAGACTACTGTCATAATTAAGAATATACATCTTATTTGTATTAATCTTTACATTTATTTTTGCAGCTTTACTCAACAATAATATATTGCTGAACTGTCAGATCTATAACAGAACAGTTTATATGAAGATCTCAGCATTAAAAACTAAGTAGAAACTTTAATAACTTGATTTAAGCAGTTAAAGCAAGTTATCTTAGATGTTTTACTTACTTTATGATTTACTCTTAATGACTTACAAAATGATCACATTAATCTTATAACTTATGTATAAGCAATAATTCAAAACAGAAGAAATGCTGACTTATTTATGTTAAATTAGCTGTCATTAATTTGAAACAAGCTTAATTCTAAACTTCAGTGTGATGTTCTGTGACTTAAATATGACATGATGATGATTAGCTTTATTGAATAGCTAGAGAAACATAAGATATATAAAAATGTTTGTTTAGTCAGTCTTCATATTAATATAAACAGCAAGATTATGAATTGTAATCTTAAAGTTAATTATCATCATATAATTTTACTAATAATGACTGACAGCCTTGTTGCTTCAACTACTTGTCAAATAATGTCTTTGAAAATGTTATGAATTGAGATTATAAAACAAATAATTAAGACTATGAAGTACAATAATTAAATTGTATATTATTATATAATTTTACTAGTAATAACTGACAGCTTTGTTGCTCTGAGTATTTAAATGATTCATGAAATAAATCACAATTTAAATATTAAAATAAAGTCTTATTGCTATCTTGTCTTATCTATTTCATCAAAATAAATGAGTTATACAGAGTATATAAGTCAAATAATACATTACTTATTAATAATAATGCTGAAAATGAGTCTTCACATTATATTAACATCTTTAAATCTTTATGTTATATTAATGTCTTCTTCAACAACTTTATGCAGTCTACTTAATATGATGATTCACTCTATTCATGTTGTTCATGTAGAATGTCTCTAGAAACAAGTGAAAATCTTTGAAATTACATTTTTAATTAATATGAAGTTGATACTCATTTTAATATCACTAAGATGACTACTCAGCAAGTCAATTACATTAAGTACACTCTTTAAAAAATTGTTATCATCTTACAATTATCAGTTTATAAATATATTGCTGTTAAAGCAACTCTATTTTAACATGACATCAAGCAGAAAATGATTATTTGTCTAGATACTAAAAGCATAACTATGTTTATTGATTGAAGTTTAGTGAATAAGATTAAAATTAAATGAACATTCTTTATAATGATAGAGAGCTTTTTCAGAAAGCAAGTTCTTGTAAACTGAGTATAAAGTTGAGTTGAGTTCAAAAAGATCATCTATAACTTTGTAAAAACTTAACTTAATCTGCAGGTCAGGTTATTACTAACTCTATGTGTACTAGATTAAATTGAGTCATTAAAGCATCATTTTTTAGAGCTAAGTATAAGCACAATGAGCATAACAGACTCAACAGTGTGCAAGATGAATAGAATGAGTACAGCTTAATGAGCTTAATAGATTGCATAAATATGTACTGTTGAGTAAGTTTACTATATAATAGAATTGTTTTCTTTATGAAAACAATTGTATTCAATAATAATCATTATTTAGCATTTATTATCTATCAATTAACTTTAACATACTGAAAACTCTTCTTATATCACAAACTTTAATTTCTAAACTTTATATCAGAGAAATCTCTGATCAAAATGTAACACATTAAATATTCTTACAATATAAAACATAATTTTCAGCACATAAAAAGCAGTCTTCATCAATACAGTCAATCTTTAAAATCTTAAAGATCTATAAAAAATAAATAATATACTGAAGATACTGATGCTAAATGCATTTAACAAAGAATATAAAAAGTTATAAAGCTTCTTGATAAAGCTTAATTTATATATAGATTTCAATTAGAAGAAGTTTAACTCTGAGATAAATAAAGATTTATATACAGTAATCTATCTTAAGAATACAGCATTCAACTGAGTCAATTTTAAACTATATAAGTTTCTAAATAAGTCATTAAGAAAATGTAAAGCTGATAAAGAATTGATCTTTAATGATTTTAAAAAGTTTAAGAAAGAACTTTGAAAGACTTTTAAAGTGATTAATGAGAAAAAAGCAGTGAAATGATAACTTTATATATTAAAAATGAACAAATCAGCAGTTAAGTACTCAGTGAAGTTTCAGTGTATTGCAGCTTTAACAGATTAAAATGATGATATCTTAATATTACAATACTATTAAGAATTAAGTAAGTTTATTAAGAATAAGATAGTGTGATAAGACTGTCTTAAAGAACTTTAAGAGATGATAGATATCTTTATTAACATTGATAGTCAACAATGAGAATGATGAATAAAGAAGACAGAATCTTATATAGCTTTAAGAATATAAGAATGATGATTTATTATTAGAATGCAAAAAGATTTAATGAATCTTAATAATATTTATTGAAAGAATAATGAGTACTTGTGCTATCTGCCTATCTAGTGAATCTAACACATCAACATTGACTGCAATCAACTTAAGTATTGTTAAATTAATGATAAAAGCTCTGTTATCTAAAATAAAAGAAGACTCTGTCAGCCTTTTACACTAAGACTAAAGAAGTCAAGAAAATAAATAAAGCATTATACTTCTTAACACTTTTACTTAATACATTCATATTTATTGACTCTCACTGTTGTCAAGTCTCAGCTGATACACAAAGCACTTAAATATCTGTCTTGACAAGAACTTGATCAGTTCATCAGCTATTATGTCTTGACTGAATATAAAGTTCATTTAAATCTAATTTCTTTTGTGCAGATCTTAAATGTAATGAAAGATGATGTTAATGTACTTTAATCATTTATACACATAAGTGTTCTTAATTAGTGTCAAGACAGTCTGATTATCTCTTTTAAGCTGAAAAGATATGTTTTCTTTATAAATCTCATTCTTCTGAATGCTCACACAATGTAAATTGACTTTAAGATACTTGCTTAACTTTATGTTTCTTAGTATCTGAGTGAGTCAGACTTCAGTGTTTGTACATATTAATATAATTATGTATTTAATTTTAATAATCAATGTTGTCACTAACTTCTGCTTCTGACTAGCTCATGACACAGATTCTCTCTTAAACAGATAAACATAATTTAAAATAAATCTTCTGTCTAATTTATCTGATGTATAGTCAGAGTTAAAGTATTTAAGTAGATCTTGACTCTTACTGAGTTCATATATAATCTTAAGATTGATGATTAATCATATATATTGCAACAATCTCTTAAATACATATTCATAATGTTCTGCAGAGTCACTGAGATACTGACTTAGTCATTTTAAGATAAAGAAGATGTCTAAATATATATAAATTGCAATATACATAAGACTTTCAATGATCTGCTGATATTTTCTTTAATCTATATGCTGATCATTAAGATCAGCTAAGCAAAGAGAGTCATATTTATTCAGTAAGATCTTAATGTATTAATGCTTATCACTTTGCATGTAAAGATCTCTAAACATCTTATTAACATAGTGTATCTAATTTATGTGCAGTATTCTTTTCTTACAATTACAGATTATTTAAATGTCAAGAATTTTCTGTGTCTTTTTTAAATTCTTGATCTTGAATAAGCTTCTGAGAAATTTTTTGAATTAAAGAACATTTAAGAGATTTGATGAGATCATAATGATATCATTTACATAAAGAAGTAGCATGATGCTCTTGACAGTATAAATTAGAAGATATGAATTCACATTGCTTTGATAAAAATTTAATTAAAGAAGCTCAATAATACATTGTTTATGTCAATCTTTGACAGCTTGCTTCAGATCATATAAACTTTTCAGAATGTGTAGTATATAGTTAGAGATAATTATAATTTTAAGAGATAATGTTATGTAGATTATTTTTTTTAGAAATGACTCAGTAAAGACATTATTGACATTTATTTGATGACACTTTAGATCTTTGAGTGCAACTAAAGTTAAAAAGATATGAAGAGTATTAAACTTTACAGTTAATGCAAAAATATCTTTATAATTGATGCTGTACATCTATAAAAACTCTTTTGTCATTATTTTTGTCTTTAATTTGTTAAGAAAATCATCAATATACAGCTTAAGTTTAAATACTTACTTACTGATTACAATGTTAATTTCTCTTAATGAAACAGTCTCTTCTCAAATGTCATTTACTATAAATACTGTCAGCTCTACATTAATAATGTTCTTTTAAATCTCTTCTCAGATTAAGTCTCTCACTGCTTCAGCATATATCAAAGAAGTTGAGATGTCAATTTTTACTAAGTACTTGCTATTCTTATCATTGACTGTAAATGCAGTCAATGTCAGCATAACTTTTAAGATCTTTATTATAAACTCATTAAAATCAGTATCATTGTTCTTCTGTCTTCTCTTTAATATCTTAATACACAGAAATGTCTTAACTTTCTTAATTAAAACATTTACATTTAAATGACTAATCTTGTTAACAGAAATCTTGACATAAAAGAAAAGCTTTAATGTATTGTGATCAAAGTTAACTGCAGTTAACTTTAACAATGAATTGTCTGTGATCTCTTTCTTTAACAACATAACAACAAAATAAAAACTTATGAATTTAAATCTGCAAATTTACATGTCAGATTTCAGAAACTATTTCAGTGAAACAGCTGCAATTTCAGTCTTATGTAATCATTCAATAGATTTTTGTTCTGAAAGAACATTCAGTATTTATCTATAAAGTCTTACATTAATGCTGTTTTCTTTCTTGTTTTCAGCAAACTTAACAACATAACTCTTAATGATTTACTTAAGATCTGATGCTCAAAGCAGATACTGCTTTATGATTTTTTCATTATAACTTATGAATACTTTTACTTATTCTCAATTCATAAACTTATTCTATCTGCTCTCAGACAGAGACTTTAAGTCAATATAGAAGTAGCATTTGCATTTTTATATATATACATAATTAATAAACAGTTTCATCTCAGTGAAAGCTTTCTCTGAAGTAACTTATTTGTCATTAATTAAGAAATCAATTACTGTATAATTATAAAGATAAACATCAGTCTGTACAGTCTTTACTTAAAACTTTATTAAGAATTTAATTTTCTTAATCATTGCATATACTGAGTTCTCAGTGATTCTGATTGCTTTCTTAATTACATCATTTTAAATTGATATATAAAACACTGTATACTGTAATACAATGCTGAAAGACATATATCACTCATTAAGAATAGATCTCAGCTCTGTTGCATTGTCACTTTATGTAGTAAGAATCTTTGCATCAAATTGAAGTTCAATCTTTAATTGTTACTTTTACAGTTTTTGCAGAGCATTATCTTATTACTTTAATAATATTGTTTATATTTTCTGCAAATAATTATCTACAATTTTCAGAAAGTATTGATAGTCAATGAATGACAAAGACAGAGATTCACATATGTTAATAAAGATTAAAATAAGAATGTTGACTTTTTTTTTATTTATGTTGTGTTCTTATTGATTCACAAACTTAGTCAGAGTACAGATCTCATATATATTAACATTGTTTTAAATAATGAGAATTGACTTACTTAAAGTAATGATCTTATAGAGATCATAGAGCTTAGCTGCATTAAGATAAATAAATTAATAATGTTAAAGTTTATATGTCTTGATCTTGTTGTCATGTAATATAATTATGTCATCATTCATTTATACATTCTTGCTGAATATATTTGTAATAAACTTAAAAATCTGAATCTATAAGTTCTTGTATACTTCTGAAAGAGTAATCTTTGACTTACTTTGTATATGCATAATAAAGAGTAAAGTGAATTCATTAAGATCACTTAAGATATGCTTAACTATATAGACTTTTTCTTTCTCAGATGCTTTTAATATGAGCTTTTTGCTCTTATTTTATATGTAAAGATTCTTATAATTAAAATATTTAAGCAGTTTCTTCTCACACATCTTCTTTTCTAACAGAAGATTGACTTCAAGCTTTAAAATATAGAGTGTTAAACTTAAAAGAACTGAATTCTCATTCTTATTTTACATAGTGACTGTGTCATAATAATTAATATATAATCTTTCTTCTCTGACTTTAATGATACATTGTTATATGCACATCAGAGAGTCACTGAAAAGCTGAAGTTTATTAATTATATAAGATGAAACATCAGAGTCTGCAACTCAGTTTAATTAAGAAATCTTATTGATAATATTTTTAAAGATAGCAGCAATCTTTTCATTAAACTTATCTACAGCTTCAGATTTCTTTATGCTGAATTTCTTTTCAGAAATAATTTTTACATTATATATTTAATTTCTTCTTTTATTTCTATGCAAATTGACTGCAATCAACTTAACTTACTTCTTAATTGTCTTAACTAACTTTGCTGACTGTATGATCTTGTAAATCACAGAGATATACTTACAGTTTTATTTATGATGAGTATCATTATAAAGATAGCAGATTAAAATTTTATGTAATGATAAATAATCATTATTTAAGCTTAAGCATCTTTTATAATCATACTATAAAATTTAACATTCTTAATAACTTTTGTTCTGTCTTTACTGTTCAGCTCATAAAGCATTGTCAGACATCTTTAATTATATTTTCTTCTTTTAAAATTTCTACAGACTCATTTCAATGTCAGATGCATTCTGAACATCAATGATGTCATAAATGACAATATACTTTATTGACAATACTTAAAGCAGTATTTAAAATCATTACTTAAATATAATAAAGTTTTTAAGTCTTAATTATGTTGCAGTAATCTTTCTGTCAAGATTGCTGAGTTAAGTTTATGTTTTATTAACAGTTATATTTAATGACATCTTATATTTAATAAACTTCATTAAATATTGTCTTTCAGTTATCTACAGTTTCTTTTTGTACTTTAAGAAAAGAGTATTTTAAACTTTTTTTGCTGTAATTTTATTTATAAAATAGTTCTTATCATCAACACTGATGCAAACTGTAATTCAGAACAGAGCTTTGCTGTTGATTTATTGATTTTTAAAATTGAGACTGCTTAATAAAAAAAAAAAAAAGATATTATTGATGAGTGTGTTGTCTGTAAAGACTTAAATAAAAATCTTTATTACATATTAAAGATTCTCATCAATTAATTATTTCTTTATGTAAATAAATCATTTCTCATAGTTCTTTTAAGTAAGAACAGAGATTAAACATTGCTTTATAAAGAATAATGAGTTGTGCTCTTAATTCATAGTGATGATCAGTATACAGTATAAGAATTGAAGATAAAAGAGTGTGTTGTAAAGATGAATACAATAATAGAAGAGATATGTGTATGTATTGTCTGTTTATAACAATGTAAAGAATGCTTATTTATCAATATTTAACTTATATTAAGCTGTCAAATCATTGTGCTCATCATGTCTATCTTGTTTTGCTTTAATAAGCAGCATATTAAGAACTGTCTGCTTGTTTTGTTCTGATAAGCAGTATATTAAGAATTATATGCATTAAATCAGTCTGCACTTTCTTTAAGAAGTCTCTTGCTAACTTAGACTCATAATTTATTGAAAGAATAATGAATACTTGTGCTATCTGTCTATTTAGTGAATTTAATGCATCAATGTTGACTGCAATTAACTTAAGTATTGTTAAATTGATGACAGAAGCTTTATTATTTAAGACAGAAGAAGACTCTGTCAGTCTTTTATGCTAAGATTAAAGAAGTCAAGAAAGCAGATAGAGCACTGTACTTCTTAATATTCTTACTTAGTGCATTCATATCTATTGACTTTCACTGTTGTCAAGTCTCAACTAACACACAAAATGCTTAAACATCTGTCTTAATAAGAACTTAGTCAGTTCATCAGCTATTATGTCTTGACTAAATATAAAGTTCATCTGAAAATGATTTCTTTTGTGCAGATCTTAAATGTAATAATAAATAACATTGATGTGTTTTGACTGCTTATGCACATAAGTGTTCTTAATCAGTGTCAAGACAGCCTGATTGTTCTTTTTAAGCTAAAGAAATATATTTTCTTTATGAGTCTCATTCTTCTAAATGCTTACACAATGTGAATTGACTTCAAGATACTTGTCTAATCTCATGTTTCTTAGTATTTAAGTGAGTCAGACTTCAATCTTTGCACATATTAATATGATTATATATTTAATCTCTATAATTAATATTGTCACTGACTTCTGTTTCTGACTGATTCATGACACAAATTCTTTCTTAAACAAAAAGATATAATTTAAAATAAATCTTCTGTCTAACTTGTCTGATGCATAGTCAGAGTTAAAGTATTTAAGCAGATCTTGACTCTCACTGAGCTCATATATGATTTTAAGATTGATGATTAATTATATATATTGCAACAATCTCTTAAATACATATTCATAATGTTCTGCAGAGTCACTGAGATACTGACTCAGTTGTTTTAAGATAAAGAAGATGTCTGAGTGTGTGTGAATTGCAGTATATATAAGATTTTTAATGATCTGTTAATATTTTCTTTAATCTATATGCTGATCATTAGAGTCAGCTGAGCAAAGAGAGTCATATTTATTTAATGAGATCTCAGTGCATTGATGCTTGTCACTTTGCATGTAAAGATCTTTGAGCATCTTATTAACATAGTGTATTTAATTTATGTACAGTGTTCTTTTCTTGCAGTTACAAATTATTCAGATATTAAGAATTTTCTGTGTCTCTTTTAAGTTCTTAATCTTAAATAAGCTCTTGAGAAACTTTTTAAATCAGAGAATATTTAAGAGATCTGATGAGATTATAATGATATCATTTACATAAAGAAGTAGCATGATGTTCTTGACAGTGTGAATTAAAAGACATAAGTTTACATTATTTTGATGAAAATTTAATTAAAGAAGCTCAATGACACATTGTTCATGTTAATCTTTAACAGCTTGCTTCAGATCATATAAACTGCATAAAATATATAGTATACAGTTAGAAATAGTTGTAACTCTGAGAGATGATGTTATGTAGATTGTTTTCTTTAGAAATGACTTAATAAAGACATTGTTAACATTTATTTAATGATACTTTAGATCTTTGAGTGCAACTAGAATCAGAAAGATACAGAGAGTATTAAATTTCATAGTTAATGTAAAAATATCTTTATAGTTAATGTCATATATCTGTGAGAATTCTTTTATCACTATTCTTGTCTTCAATTTATCAAGAAAATCATCAATGTACAGCTTAAATTTGAATATTTACTTACTAATCACAATGTTGATCTCTTTTAACAAAACAGTCTCTTCTCAAATATCATTCACTGCAAGCACTGTCAGCTCTGTATTAATAACATTTTTTTATATCTTTTCTCAGATTAAGTTTCTCACTACTTCAGTATATATCAGAGAAGTTAAAATGTCAGTTCTTGCTGAGTATTCATTACTCTTATTATTGACTGTAAATGCAGTCAATGTCAGCATAGCTTTTAAGATCTTTATTATAAACTTATTAAAATTAATATCATTGTTCTTTCATCTTCTCTTTGATGTCTTAATGCACAGAAATGTCTTGACTTTCTTAATTAAGACATTTATATCTGAATGACTGATCTTGTTAACAGAAATCTCAACATGAAAGAAAAGCTTTAATGCATTATAATTAAAGTTGACTGCAATTAACTTTAATAATGAATTGTCTGTGATCTCTTTCTCTGATGATGTGACAACAGAATGAGAACTCATCAATTTAAATTTGTAAGTTTACATATCAGATTTTAAGAACTGTTTCAGTGAAGCAGCTGCAGTCTCAGTCTTATGTAATCATTTAACAAACTTTTATTTTAAAAAAATATTCAATGTCTATCTATAAAGTCTCATATCAACATTGTTTTCTTTCTCATTTTCAGCAAACTTGACAGCATAACTCTTAATGATTTACTTAAGATCTGATGCTTAAAGCAGATACTGCTTTGTAATTTTCTCATTATAACTCATAAATATTTTCATTCATTCTCAATTCATAAACTTATTCTGTCTGCTCTCAGACAGAGACTTTAAGTTAACATAGAAGTAGCATTTACATTTTTATATATATTATTGAAAGAAAGTAAATACTCATGCTATACTATGCCATCTAGTGAAATCTTTAAACTGTGTTGTCTATGAGTACATCTTGATCAAGAGAGTTACAAAAGAAGTAAAAAGAATATTGATTGCAGTTAATGTAAGTAGAGTCTTTACTCAGTCTCTGACATTAATTCTACTTTGCTTTATAAAAACAGCTAGAACATCACTTCTCAACACTCTTACTTAATGAGGCTGTGCCTATTGACTCTCACTGATAGCAAACATCAGATGATTAAATGCATCATTAAGAGTTTAACAAATCATTTAAGAGTTTAATTAATTATCAACAGTGAATTTCATAAATTTAATGAACTGCTTAAAGATCTGTCTAGATAGAGACTTAATAAGCTCATTGACAATCATTTTTTAACTGAATACAAAGTCTATCTGAATCTGATTGTGCTTATACAGATTGCAGATGTTGTGATAAAAGACATTAATGTGCTTTGACTGCTCATATACATGTGCATTCTTAATTAAGATTAAAACAGCTTGATTATTTTCTTTAAACTAAATAAATAAAGATACTTGATGAGTTTTGTTCTTTTAAATGCTTACACAATGTAAATTGACTTTAAGATATTTACTTATATTTATGTCTCTTAACATTTGTTCAAGTCAGATCTCAGTCTTTGTGCACATTGATATAGTTATGTATTCAGTCTCAGTAATTAAGATAATGATGAACTTCTGTTTTTGACTTGTTCACAACACTGATTCATCTTTAAGCATATAAATACATTCTAAAATTAATTTTTGATTCTGTTTATCTAAAGCATAGTTGAAGTCAGAGTATCTAAGCATTACTTGACTTTCATTAAAACTGTACATAATGTTAAGATTAATGATTGATTTTATGTACTGCAGTAATCTCTTAAATGTGTGTTCATAATGTTTTGCAGAATTGCTAAGATATTGATTCAGTCAATTTAGTGTGAAGATGATGTTTAATTAAATATGAATTGCTGCATACATTAAACTTTCAATTATCTATTAATACTGTCTTTAATCTATTCTTTGATCAGTTAAGCTGACAGAACAAAAAATGTCATATTTATTAAGTGAAATGCTGATGACTCTGTGCTTATCAGATTGTATGTGAAGATTCTTTAGTATTTTGTTTATGTAATGAGTCTGATTTAGATGCAGAGTTCTCATTTTGTGATTATATATAACTTAAATGTCAAGAATTTTCTGTATTTTTCTTAAATTCTTAACTTTAAACATGTCTGCAAGAGCTTGCTTAAATCAGAGAATGTATGATAGATTTGTTAAAGTTACAACAATATTGTTTATATAAAGAAGCAGCATGATTTTTTTAATGCTGTAAAGAAAAAGACAGAGATCAGTCTTACTTTAATGAAAACTTAACTTAAGCAGTTTAATGACATATTGTTCATATCAGTTCTGTGTGACTTGCTTAAGATCATAAAGGCTGTGCAGTATGCACAGAATATAATTAGATGTGATATTGATTTCAGAAAAAGATGTTATATAGATTGTTTTTTTAGAAAGAATTTCATGAAGACATTATTGATATTTACTTGATGACACTCTAGATTCTTAAGTGCAATGATAGTCAGAAAGACTTGCAGAATATTAAACTTAATAATGAGAATAAAGATGTTCTTATAATCAACACTGTATATCTGTGAGAAGTCTCTTGTCACAAATCTTGTCTTAAGCTTATTTAAGAATCTGTTGATGTTCAGCTTAAATTTAAAAATTCATTTACTGATTACAATGTTGATTCTTCTTAATGACACAGTCTCTTTTCATATTTCATTTACTGTCAAGACTGTCAGCTCTGCATAAATAATGTTCTTTTACATTTCTTCTCAGATTGAGTCTCTCACTGCTTCAGCATAAATGACAAATATTAAAATGTCAGATCTAATTACAGAGTCTTCTTTGTCTGTAAAGAATGTCATAAATGTCAGCATAATTCTTAATATTTTAATTAAGAACTCATTCACATCTTAATCATCATTGTTGTTGTTTCTCTTTTATTTTGAGATCTCAATGCACAGAAAGATTCTGACTTCTTTAAGTGTCACTATTTTAATTTAATCAGTGTTGATCTTCTTATTTAATGACTCATTTAGATTAATTACAGTCAACTTAATCTCATGTTGTTTATCTTAAGACTTATTGATCTTAACTGTGATCAAGTCAGACTGCATCTTACTGTTTTAAGTTATGAATGTCTAATCTGAAGCTGTAATCTTCATAATGATTAACTTCTTCTATAAACATTCAATGAATCTTCTGTTCAGAAGAACATTTAATGTCTATTGTTGCAGTTTAAGATTAACAGTGTCTTTCTTCTTACTTTTAGCAAACTTTACAGTGTAATTCTTAATGATGTACTTAAGATCTGAAGCTTAAAGCTGATACTGCTTTGTGATTTTCTCAATGTAGTTCATAAAGACTCTTACTTATTCTTAATCTATGAACTTATTGTGTCTGCCTTCAGATAGTAACTTGAGATCAATGTAGCTGTAGTATTTGCATTCTTATACATAAATGTAATTAATGAATGATTTCACATCAATGAAAGCTTCTTCAGAAGTCATTTACTTATCATTAATTAAGAAATTAATTGCTGTCTAATTGTGAAGATAGACATCTGTCTGTGCTGTCTGCACTCAGAACTTTATTAACAGTTGTGTCTCTTTAATCATGATACACACTGAGTTCTCAGTGATTTGAATGATTCTTTCAGCAATGTCATTCTGAATTGACATGTAGAACACTGTGTATTGCAGTGTAATGTTAAGAGATTTGCATCAGTTATTTAAAGTGAACTTTAACTCTGTTTTGTTGTTGCTTTGTACAGCAAAAATCTTTACATTAATCTGAAGTTCAGTCTTTAATCATCATTCTTGCAGTGTCTGTGAAATCTCATCACACTGCTTCAGCAGTATCATTCATATCTTTTAAGAATGATTATCTATTATCTTCAGAAAGTACTGATATCTGTTAAATGACAAGAATAATGAGCTGTATATGTCAATGAAGATAAAAACAAGAATGTTAGTCTTTCTTTCACTTACAGTGTAATCTTACTTGTTGATGAACTTAATCAGAACACAAATCTCATATATGTTCTTGTTGTTTTCAATGATGAGAATTGACTTTTCAAGAGTTATCATCTTGTGAAGATTACACAACTTTATGAAATTAAGATGAACAAATTGTTGATGTTAAAGTCTGTAAGCCTTGATCTTTTTATTCAATGATGCAGTGTCAACATCTGAGAAGTTAATCATAAGATTATGCTCATAAATCTAAACATGTAAGCTTGTATCTGAAGCAGTAATAGAAAAGATGATCTTTAAATGTAATGTGTACACTGTAGATATCAGAACAAATTCATTAAGACTTTTTGCAATATGTTTAATTATATAGACTTTATCTCACTTTAATGCTTCTATTAAGGTTTTGCTGTACTTATTATACATTTAAAGACAGTGTTGATTAAAGCTTTTATGTAGTTTTATTTTGCACATCTGCTTTCTTAATAGAAGATTGATCTTAAGTTTAAACATATAAAGTGTTGAACTCAGTCTTACAGAATTTTCTGATCTGACTTGCATAATGATCACTTCACAATAATGAGAGTATAAATGTCTTTTTTTAACTTTAATTTGTTGACATCTCATTCATATAAGGAAGTCACTGAAGAGTTGAAGTTGATCAGTTATGTATGAGAAGAATTTAGAGTCTGCAATTCATTTAAATTTAAGCATCTTACTAATAGTCTTCTTAAACAGAGCAGTAATTTCATTGTTAACTTTCTCTTTCTTTTTAAATTCAGAGAAGAAGTCATTGTTGTCATTGTCACTGACTTCTATATCAAAGACTCTGTGTCTTTTTTCTTTTTCTTTATAAACTGACTTTTAATACAACTTAACTGCAGTCAATCTGTACAGCTTAACTGTAATTGATCTGCTTGTCTTCTTTTAAGCATCTTGCTTAATGTTAGAAAGAAATTTGCAATCTTTAATGAAGTAAGAATTGTTGCAAAGAAAGTACTTAATAAAACAATAAGAAAGATGATCACTGTCTGAGCTAAATGATTTGCAATAATGTTGCTTAATATTAACTGTGTAATGATTTGATGAACTGCAGTTTTAATTCATTAAATGTTGATTTTCTTTCTGTTTATCTGCTCACAAAACAATGACAGTCTTGTCAGTCTTAAGCTGTATCTCTTTTTTCTGAAGCTTTTATAAATCTCTCTTGATGTCTAAATTGTTCTGAGCATTGATGACATTGCAGATCACAACATACTTAACTAATAGCACTTAAAGCAGTGTCTAAAATCATTGTTCTGATTTAAACAACTCAATCATGTCAGATTGAGTTGCAGCAATCTTTCTGTTGAGTTTACTTAAATAAATTTATACTTCTTTAATAAATATGTTCTCTGACATTCTATATCTGACAAACTCTGTCAAATATTGTCTCTCAGTTGTCTACAGCTTCTTCTTATATTTAAACTTTAGCATATCTCAAACATTCTTTGTGTTAATTTTGTTCATCAGATATTCTTAATTATCTGTGTTCATATAGATAATAAGTCAATATAAAATCTTTACATCAATTTTCTGACTTCTGAAGCTGAGACTGTTGAGAAAAAATGAGTCTAAGAATTCATTAATCAGCATGTTGATTGCTGAGACTTCAATAACATTTTATAGATCTTTTTTTATCAGTCATCTTCTTATAAGAATAAATCATTGATTGCAGTTCTTGTAAGTGAAAATTGAGACAAGTTGTTGCTTTGTAAAGAAGTTGTTGAAGTTTATGATGATGATAGTTAACATGTAGTATAAGAAGTGCATAAAGTAAAATAACAATGTATACATTGAAAATAATATAAGTAAAATAAATAGAAAGCTTTTATATCTTTTGTTCTGTAAGATAGTAGTGCTTATTTATCTTAATAACTCATATTAAGCTGCTGAAGAACAGTGCTCTCTGAGTAACTGTAAATGTTGATTTTTGCTGAGATTAATTCTCTATAAATCTTTCAAATTAAATATACTCAGCTGCTGCAGAATGCTGATTCTGCTAAAGTTAAATTCATTATAAATCTCAATAATCAGTGATATTGTTAAAGCTGAATTGACTGTGAATCTCAATAGTTGATGTATACAGCTATCATCAGTGTGCTGATTCTGCTAGAGTCAGATTTATTATAAATCTTTTGTGAATCTCAAAAGTCAGTGTACTCAGCTATCATTACATTAAAAGTATGCACTTTCTCTGAGAAGCTTCTTGTTAATTTGAGCTCATAATCTATTGAAAGAAAGTAAATACTTATGCTATACTATGTCATTTAGTGAAATTTCTAAACTGTGTTGTCTATGAACACATCTTGATTGAGAGAGTTACAAAAGAAGTAAAAAGAATGTTGACTACAGTTAATGTGAACAGAGTCTTCACTCAGTCTTTGACACTAGTTTTACTTTGCTTCATAGAAGCAGCTAGAACACTGCTTCTCAACATATATACATAATTAATAAATGATTTTATCTCAGTGAACACTTTCTCTGAAGTGACTTATTTATCATTGATTAAGAGATCAGTTGCTGTACAATTATAAAGATAAACATTAATTTGTGCAGTCTTTACTTAAAACTTTATTGAAAGTTCAGTCTTCTTAATCATTACATATACTGAGTTCTCAGTGATTCTGATTGCTCTCTTAATTACATCATTTTAAATCAACATGTAAAGCACTGTGTACTGTAGTACAATGCTGAAAAATATACATTACTCATTAAGAATAGATCTCAGCTCTGTTGCATTGTCACTTTGTACAACAAGAATCTTTGCATTAAACTGAAGTTTAATCTTTAATTGTCACTTTTATAGTTTCTACAAAGCATTATTTTATCACTTTAATGATATTGTTTATATCTTCTGTAAATGATTATCTACAATTTTCAGAAAGTATTGATAGCTGATGAATGACAAAGACAGAGATTTACATATGTTGATGAAGATTAAAGTAAGAATATTGACTTTTCTTTTATTTATGTTGTGTTCTTACTGATTTATAAACTTAGTCAAAGCATAGATCTTATACACATCAGTATTGTTCTTAATAATGAGAATTGACTTGCTCAAAATAATGATCTTGTAAAGATCATGAAGCTTAGCTGCATTAAGATGAACAAATTAATAATGTCAGAGTCTATATGTCTTGATCTTATCATTATGTGATATAACTGTGTCATTATTCATTTACACATCCTCACTGAGTATGTCTGTAGTAAACTCAGAAATCTGAATTTATAAGTTCTTGCATGCTTCTGAAAGAGTGATCTTTGACTTACTTTGTATATGTATAGTAAAGAGTAAAGCAAATTCATTAAAATTATTTAAAATATACTTGACTATGTAGACTCTTTCTTTCTTAAATGCTTTTAACATGAGCTTTCTGCTCTTATTTTGCATATAAAGACTCTTATAATTAAAATATTTAAGCAGTCTCTTCTTACACATCTTCTTTCCTGACAGAAGATTGACTTCAAGCTTTAAAACATAAAGTGTTGAACTTAAAAGAACTGAATTTTCATTCTTATTCTACATAGTAACTATATCATAGTAGTTAATATACAATCTTCTTTCTCTGACTTTAATGATACATCATTACATGCACATCAAAGAGTCATGATGATGTTCTTAAAGATAGCAGCAATCTTTTCATCAAAGTTATCTACAGCTTCAGATTTCTATGTGCTGAATTTCTCTTTAAAAATAATCTTTACATCATAGATCTAATTTCTTCTTTTGTTTCTGTGCAAATTAACTGCAGTCAACTTAATCTGCTTCTTAACTGTCTTGACTAACTTTATTAACTGTATGATCTTATAAATTACAGAGACATATTCACAGTTCTGCTTGCAGTGAATATCATTATAAAAATAGTAGATTAAAGTTCTGCATAATGATGAGTAATTACTGTTTGAGCTTAAACATCTTCTATAATCATACTGTAAGATTTAACATTTTTAATAACTTTTATTCTGTCTTTACTGCTCAGCTCATAAAGCATTGTTAGACATCTTTAATTAAGTCTTTTTCTTTTAAAGTTTCTGCAGATTCATCTTAATGTTAAATGTATCTTAAACATCAATAATGTCATAAATAATAGCATACTCTGCTGACAATGCTTAAAGCAGTATTTAAAACTGCTATTTAAATATAATGAAGTTCTTAAGTCTTAACTGTGTTACAGTGATCTTTCTGTCAAGATTGTTAAGTTAAGTTCATGTTTCATTGACAGTTATGTTTAATGTTAGATATATAACTCATGATAGCTATGCTATTAGTGTGGTGCCCACTTTTAACAGGTTATGAGCCCGGGTTGGCGTAATGGTATTGAACATGTGTTGGCTGCCTTACCTGCGTAAGCTCAAGGTTATGAGTTTGAACCATGTTGTGTGCGCATTCTTTCCGCTCATGAGAAGCTGGGTAAGCGACGTATGAGCATGCCGGCCAATCGCGGGTTAGGGAGAGTGTTAGATATATAACCCATGATAGCTATGCTATTAGTGTGGTGCCACCTTTTAACATTTAATGACATTTTGTATTTAATAAACTTTGTTAAATATTGTCTCTCAGTTGTCTGCAGTTTCTTCTTATACTTTAAGAAGAGAGCATTTTAAGCTTTTTTTGTTATAATTTTATTCATAAAATAATTTTTATCATCAACATTAATGCAGACTGTGATTCAGAACAGAGTTCTGCTGTTGATTTGCTGATTTTTAAAATTGAGACTGCTTAATGAAAAGAAAAAAAAGACATTATTGATGAATGTATTGTCTGTAAAGACTTGAATGAAAATCTTTATTATATATTAAAGATTCTCATCAGTCAGTCATCTCTTCATGTAAATAGATTATGACATCTTAATACATAGGTGATTACAGCAAGTGCATTTATCATACTTTGATTAAGATTTCATGATGAAATAATTTAAGTCATAACTGACACAGAAGTTACAAAAAAAAGAAATAGAAACATCATTTATCTGAATTTTCTTTAAGATTCTTAAGCAATTTTAATCACAAGCTCTAATTCCTAGACTCTATATCAGAGAAATCTTCAATTGAGATGTAACAAAAAGTTAATAGAAATAGATTAAAAGTGACTGCTTTAATGCTTTATAGTGACTGCTTTGAGTCATTTTGATCTTTGTAATTTATATACTTGCAATTAAGAGTTTAAAGTTTCATACTCTGATCAGCATTTCAACATGTTGACAATAGACTTCTCATTTGCTATCTTAACAATGAGTCAATAACAATAATTCTAGAGATCAGCATTTCTATGCTCATTAAAAGTGTCTTATGTAACACTTCTTATACAGTTATTCTAATCACAGAAGGTAAACTCACTTTACACTTAACATTCTCTGTTAATCTCAATATGAGCTTTATCAATATAGAAAATGATTACATTCATAACAACCCTAATGGTAAACTTATACAGCTTAATATTTATACTGTTGTCTGAGATTGGAGAGACAAGTTAATATATATTACCTTAAAGCTGAGTAATATTCTTAGTGGTAGTATTTATGCTCCTCGCTAGTTATGGCCTGACTACGTACAACACTAATATCGACAATGATCTACACCAAAGGAGCCTTCGCCTTACAATAGTGTATTGCCTAGACATACTTGGTGTGGATTACGCCAAGAACCTGAGAGGAGGTCACATCGCTTTTCTCATCCTCTAGATGCTACCGAGGTGAGACAGATATAATTATTCTGAGTCAAGTACGATGAACGAAGAATAAGGTCACGTTGATGGGCACGCGTTTTGGTATCAGGCAAGACAAGACCAGCCTACTCATCAATGACCAATGAGCAGGAGTAACATCGTGTCGCACTCAAAAGTCATGTTTGAGATTGCAGCTAGCAAATCTAAGATTGGGTATCTTACTCCATAAACTTCTGATATTGCCACTAATCGAGACCTCGAAGGCCTCCCTTCACACCGACTCATGAAGCTATGACGGCACACAACGGGGCAATCAACCGAAAACTACACCAGGCATCAATTGCTGAGCGGTACCATTCATCTGCGATGCCTGCCCACCCTCCATAGAGCTTGACACCAAGTCGTTCTGCGCATAGTCATGATAGTTTCTAGGCTCTGACCCTGCGGAAGAGCTGTGAGAACTGCCATTGTTTAACTTCAACCCTCCAAGACTGGCATCGAATGTGAAGCCGGCTGTCATAGGCTGCGGAGTAAGAGCTGGGTCCGGCATGGCGTCAAAGCGCTCGTACGCCACCTCAAGCACAGACAGCACACTGCGTGGGGGCTTGACAACGTTCTTCAGAACCAGGCAGCCTTCGGCGTCCGAGGTCTGGCTGAGCAGGTCGGTAAATTGGCTGAGTTCACGCTCTTTGGCGTTGAAGGACTGCATCATAGTCAAGTCCCGCACGCGCAGAACCGCTTCGGATTGATTGTGGTCTCTCATGCGATCTTCTGCCTGGCCTGGCAACAAAGATGGCAGTACTGTGTCCATGATGAGTAGTCGAGCTTTGGCGTCATGCTTCAGCACAGACAGGTGGTTCTGCAGGATCGTCAAGGCCTCACGGTCAGGCCAGTCATGCAGAATCATTCGCATCAGGTACACCTGAGCCTCCTTACACGGTTGTGGTAAGAAGAAGCTGTGCACATGTACTGCAATTCGTGCCTTGATCGATTCAGGCTGCTTCTCAAGGACCTGCCTTGCAGTCGCGATCGGCTCCGGCAAGTCCTCAACCACGAAACGAAGGTTGGGGAATGCTTGCGCCAGTGCAATCGCCGACGAGCATGTCGACCCACCGACATCAACGACCACAGCGTCATTCAGACTTGCCCAGTCGAAGCCTTTGATCAAGTGCCTCAGGTTAGTGCCGTCTCCACCTTGCACATTCTTCATGTACGCAGCAAACAGTTTGCTCAGCTTGGGTGATTCGGAAATGAAGTCAAACAACGGCTTGTCGGTGCCCAAGGCTAGACCAACAGCAGTCTCGTTCTTCTTGTCTGTCTGGCCCCATTTCTGGGTTGCCTCTGTCATATGTGCTGCAGCAGGCATTGAGAACTGGGTAATAAAAGTTGCCCAGTCCGTGAAGCCCGGATTCGTGATGAACATGCTGGAGACGTTGTTGTGAGCGACCTCGTCAGGAACAGGTTCACACAGCAAGTTACTGGTCATCAGCATTCGGCAGACACTTCTCAGCTGTGTTACGGGGACATTTGCGAGACTGGCCAGTTCTGAGTATGGAACCGAGCCTGTCAACGGAATGCATGACAGCACATTGAAGTGGCATATCCAGCGCAAGCATGACAAGTGTTGATACTGAGCCATCATCAGTCGTGAATCAAGGGGCTCGATGATCGGAACGTACTTACATGGACTTGCAAATTTGGTATGTACTCAGAAGGCTCTGCCGCTAGCTGTTGAATCTTCGCGGCTGCTTGTATGAGCGATTGCTGTGCCTTCAGTACCTTTGGTGGAGCATCGGGAGCGATGACTATCGTCGGCGCTTCAGGTCCGAAAGCTGCTTGTGGCTTCTCTGACACCCAAGAGTAGGCTGACATGAGCCTTGCAGCGGCAGAGATCTCATTTGCGAGCTCTTCAAGCGCCGTTTTTGGCTGGAAAAGATCCATGGCAGAAAAAGAAGTTTCTATCAAGTCCAAGACCGGTGTGACACTTCGTCTAGCAAGCCTGATGACCCTCCACACGACTGGATCTCCAGCGCTTTTGATATCGATACAATGCCCACCATTTGTTCAGTAGGTGTAGGACACCGAAAGCCTGACCCCGGAGTGGCACCCAATCAGTGGACCACAACAGCAGGATCCGATAACCGGCATGTCGGTATACATGTTAATGCCCGATAGCTGTCACATTCAAGGGCGTTCGGCGGTCTTGCCATGAACAGGGTTTGGATAGAGAATGAATCCACTGTGCATTCAGCTTTCGGCCCCCCGTTCGCTCCCCGAGTCTCGACTGATTGTCCGACTCATCACGTGACTATATCCTACCTGCCCACTAGACGTTCTCATAAAGGATATGGTCAACGGCATGGTCGCCGGAAGAAACTTCTGTAAGTCCCAGTCCAGCGTCTCTAACAAGGTCTTGCAGAATGGGTGTCTTGAGCTTGTTAATACCTAGCTTGAGTGCCATTGCCATAGGTCTTGGCGTCCTTGTCCTTGGCATTGCAGCATACTTCGTCCGAGCTCTTTATTTCGGACCCAAACCACCAGTCTTGCCGTTCCCTGTGGCACACGCCATACCAGGCAACTTGACTCAATCAATCATCGACGCACGTAAGCAATGGCCGAACGAGCCGTTTGTGATGCGCTTCGGCCCTTCATCATGGGTCATGCTTCCGCACTCGTTGATGACTGAGATTAAGGTACAGCCAGAGGAGAAGGTGTCCTTCAAAAAAATGTCATTCGATAGATTCCTAGGTGACTATACCGGTCTCGGACAATCCAAGTCACCTGCTGCGATCAACGCGATCAAGATCGATCTCACGAGGGCAGTGGCAAAAATCCTCAACGACCTCCAAGATGAGGCAGATTTTGCTTTCGACCACGACATTGGTCATTTGACAGACTGGACACAGCTCCCGGTCTACCCCAAGGTCATCCAGATTGTGGCGGCATGCAGTGGTCGGGCATTTGTTGGACTCCCCCTGTGTAGAGATGCTGAGTGGAAGAACGCCACGATCAAGTTTACATATGACACAATTGCCTCGGTGCATGCTATGAAGAAGTACAACAAGGCTTTGTGGCCAATCATCTCACCCTTCATTCCAGAGCTCAGGAAGCTGCATTCGTACCGAGACTTTGCCTACCGGAAGCTCAATCCCCAGATCCAGACAATCTTGGAAAATTACAAGGCCAAGCGCATGGGTCTCAAGACCGTGGATGAAGACAACGCCGATTACGAAGCCATCAAGCACAATTACAATCTTGTCCATTGGACCATTGGCCAGCACACAGACCCTGCTACCGCCGACGCGGCAGAAGTCGGCCACATGCAGATGACGGCAGCCTTCGCCGCTCTTTCTCCCATCGGCATGTCCATCTCCTACGCAGTCTTCGACATTGCTTCCCACCCAGAGATTGCCGATGTTTTGCGCGCCGAGATCCGTCAAGTGCTCGAAGAGGAGGGTCAATCAACCACTACCGGCAGATTGTCCAAATCCTCGCTTCCCAAACTCCGCAAACTCGACTCCTTCATGAAAGAGTCCCAACGCCTTAATCCACCCTTCCTCACCACGCAGACCCGCATTATCACCGCTCCCGACGGCCTCACCCTCTCCACGGGCCACACTCTCCCTCACGGCGCCACGATCGCCTTCGGCAACCCTTTCCTCCCTGGCTCAGACGTCTCCTACCCACCTCTCACCAACCCAACCACCGACATGCCCCCTCTCGACCAATTCTACCCCTGGCGCTTCTCCGATATCCGCACCAATGACCTGACCCAGCTCAACCAACACCAATTCGTGACCGTCGACGCGAACAACGCACAATTCGGGTACGGCCGGCACGCGTGTCCAGGCCGCTTCTTCGCGAGTAACGAGATCAAAGTGTTGATCAGTGAGCTGGTGAGACGGTTCGACATGGCGCTAGGACCCAACGGAGAAGGTATCGTGCCTGGCAAGTTTGCACGACCCAAGACATTGGAGATGGGCTTTGCGTACGGTGCTGATCCGAAGGCGAAGGTCTACTTCAAAAGTCGGAACGAGGTCGGATTCAATTAAGCAGATACGACCAATTCTCTGCCCCGCCCTATGCTCCATACTACCAGTAGCCGACCCCGAGCGATCTTGTAAAAGCAAGTGCCGCATAAGGACAGAAAAAGTAGAATCTAAAAGCAAGCATGAAATCTGACTGATCATACAATGTCATTTGACTACTTTTCGGGTATTGTCGTCCATCGTGTTTTATTCTCGTGTCAGCGATGTAGAAGGAATCGTGCAGACGATCCGAGCTACTGCCAGATCAACCGGCGAACACGGTGTTGCTGCTGGCGCTGATGCTGATGCTGATGCTGATGCTTCTACGTTAACTGCCTAGAATATGCACGACTCGGCATGCTACTTTCTAAGCCATGCCAAGAAATGATCCTACGAACTTTATTCCCCCTTTCCTGCGTCCTATACTGATCATCAGGTTTTATAGGTATTGCTCTACAGTAGTCCAGAAGCTCTGAAGATATAATCGTAAGTAACAGTGTAACAATCACTGTTGAACAGCTGTAGGCTCGATATAGTACTAGTAGTACTCGCCATATCCCTAAAGATAAACGCCACTCTACTGTAATAAACACACAACCAGGCAGCCAAGTTCATCCCCAACATCCAAAATCCAGTGCGATGTCCCCTTCCATCCTAACTAAGCCCTAAAGTACCGCTTAAACCACTCCACAGCCGCATTCTCCGCCTCCACACCCTGCGCCATAGCCTCCTCATCACCCGGCCTCGCTCTCAACGCAAACCCATGAGCCGCCCCCGGCAACACAGTAACCTCACACCCGAGCCCCTCCTCCGCCTCAAGAACCTCCTTCATCTGCTCAACCTTGCCAACCGGCAGCAACACATCCCTATCCCCAACAACCACACACATCGGGCTCGCGACCATCTGCGCATCAACCGGCAGCACGAGATTAGACGGGTGGGCCGTAAACGCACAGTCTAGCAGCGGACCGCCGGCCGCGGACCGTCGCGAGAGCAAGAACGCGTATTTCCCGCCCCAGCAGAAGCCCGCGGCGCCGATCATCTTGCCGTCCTTTTCGCCGTTGTTGCTGTCCCGCTCGACTGTGTCCCGGAACCCAGCCATCCAGGTCCGGATCTTAGGCTCGCAGACGGCTTGGCGCGTGAACCACAGGAACGGGATGAACGCCGCTACGATGTGGGCCAGCGCGCCGGCTTTCTGGAGCATACCTGGTGGACTGCCGCTGCCGCTACCGCTGCTGCCGTGGCCCATGAGGATATCCATCGATTCAAACACCGAGGTGTCCATGCCGTGGCCGTCCATGAAGTCCGGGATGTAGACTTTGGCGTTGCAGCGCGCGGCGTAGCGGTCGGCGAGCAGGCGTGTGTTGGTGAATTTGTAGCCGAGGGCGTCGGTCAGGATCACGATGTGGCCTGCTGTTCGGGCGTCGTGGGGGGTTGGGGTGCCATTGCTGCGCGCGAGGATGGAGGGGGAGGTCGTGTAGCAGTTTAGGCCGAGGATGTTAGTTTCGTGGCCGAGGGGTGTGCCTTGGTGGATGCCGCCGGTTACGCAGTCTTTGCAGGCCATGTATGTGGTTGAAGAGATGTCTCTGAATGCTATCAGTTTGTTTGTTTGTCTGTATTTATGTCTGCACTGAAGCTACCGTGGTCTGGGGCTCTCGGACAGGTTTGGTTTCAGTGTGGCCTACTGGTATGGTTTAGACTGAGAAGCAGGAAACTTCTACACTGCACTCAACACTAAAATAAAAAACAGTATCATACTTAATAAGCAAAAATACTAGTTGGGTGTAGAATAGAAACGCCCCCTTTTCGCTGTACAGCGGCACAACAATCCTGCCGTCTTCGTCTGGGCTCCACACCGGTGATCAGTTAGCGCGCAAAAGGCAAAAGAACTTTCTGCCGTGCCACTGTGTACTCCACTCTCGGCACCGAGATCTCTCGGCACCGAGATCTCTCGCTTCCCGGATAAAAATAGCCGGGAATCTGGATCTTGGAGATGTCTGATCTAAGGGTCTTGTGTCGCTGATTTTTTGGGAGGAAAGGGGGGTGGCGCGAACTTGGGTCAAGGTCACATGTTTTCGCGTCACCATGCATACGATGCGCTGAGCCGTGGGCGCCCGTGAGCAAGTCGGGCTCGAGTTGCCGATGCTCTTCGGATGCCGAGACTGTGTGTACTATGCCCGTGCACGGTGCTCTTGCTGTGGGGGATAAACCAGCCATAGTCATAGTCACGGCCATGATCATGGCGCAAGGTGCACATTAACGCAGGCTGCGCGACAAAGCACCAACCCGGACCATGTCGACGCCACGGTCAAAGTACAACGTGCTCATATCAGGCGCCGGGCCCAGCGGTATTGTGCTGGCCTGGTGGCTCTCACACCATGGCATCCGATCGACCATTCTCGAGCGGTCGCCGCATCTGCGCGCGGCGGGCCAGTCGCTGGACCTGCGCAAGGACTCGTTGGATATTGTTGGCAAGATGGGCCTGAGGGAGGCGTTTTTGGCGCAGAAGACCAATGAAGCTGGCCTTGTCTTTGTCGATGAGAAGAACAAGACTTTCGCCAAGGTGCCGATGGATGCGCCGGTGTCGCTGACGCAGGACATTGAGGTGCTGAGAGGGGATATGGTTGAGATCTGGTACAATGCGGTCAAGGATGATGCGAAGATCGATTTCATGTTCAGCGATCGTGTTGCTGCGGTGAAGCAGGATGCGGCTGGGCTGGAGGTTACTTTGAAGAGCGGAAAGGTGCTGACAGAGTTCGACATGCTGGTTGTGGCCGAGGGCATGACATCGCAGACTCGGAGTTTGGTGTTTGATGATCCCGCGCCGGTGAAAGGGCTTGGTCATTGCTTTGCCTTCTTCACCATCCCCTGGCAACCACAGGACGCCGACTGGGCCAAGTTCTACAGCACTGCGGGACGACAGGTGCTGTTGCGACCACACGCGCCCAGCGGGACCGCGGCGCATCTTGGCATGGCATTGGACGATGGGCAGGAAGTGCTGAAGCTGGATGTGAATGGCCAGAAGCAGTTGCTGCACCAGTTCTTCGCGAGTGTCGGTTGGGAGACTCCACGGGTGCTTGCTGCCATGGACAACGCGACCGACTTTTACATGTCTGAAACGGCTCAAGTCAAGTGCGAGCAATGGCACAAGAATCGCGTGGTGCTGCTCGGTGATGCTGCGCACTGCTCATCGCCAATCTCGGGGGTAGGTGTGACGTTGTCGGTGGTCGGGGCGTACATTCTGGCTGGGGAATTGGCTGCCAATCAGTCCATGGAGGAGGCGTTTCAGAAATATGAATCCAAGATGAGGCCGCGCGTGGATGAAGCCCAGGCTCTTGCCCCCGGCGTGCCTGGCCTGGTCTGTCCAAGGTCGTCATGGGGTATCAAGGTGTTTAGAGCCGTTGTACGCGTGCTGTTGGCCAAACCAGTCTTGAAGGTGCTTACGAAGTCGGCGTCGTTGTTGAGCCCTGAGAAGAAGGCCGATGACCTCCCAATCTACTCTCAGGCTGTAGCAGCTTGAGCAGGCTTGCATATAGGGTCTGTTGATATTGAAGCATTTTGTTTGGAAGAAATTGGTTTGTAAGAATATTAAAGCTCCTTTGCTTCACTCCTCGAGTGCGCATAACTTTGGACTTCACGCTCCAGTGCTACAGTATAGCTCGGAAACGAGTGTTGCAGAAGGCGTTGTAATTAAGGGAGGACACGAATAGATGCACTGCTCGCATACGCAGGGACCAAAGACGATGAGACGGCAGGTTTCCCCAGACTGTTATTTTTTGGACTCCAACAGTAAGACCCATGAGACAGAAGAATAATAGTGTGTTGGTGGTACGGATAATGCATACAATTTGTGCTACTAATACTCGTGCTCGAACACTTTCAAGTGCTCCACGCTATCCCTGCTAACCCTTTCATTCCCGTGTCCTTCTGTCTAATGCTGATCCTCAGCCGTTCCTTTAACCCATGGCCAACTGCTTGTTCTTGACACTCTTCCACTCAATCGCAATGATACCAAAGACCGTCAAGCAGCCCATGGCCAGTGCCACGATGAAGGTCTGCCTAATGGCGTCATTGTAGGCATCAAGCACCAGCGGCAGCTGCTGTGCTGGCACGGCACTTCTAATCGTCGTCGCACCGCCCGCAATGATACTGACCGGGTTGAGATCAGGCACGCTCTTCGCCAAATCACTGATCAGTTTGTTCTGGAAGACGCTCTGGCCAACAGAAACAAAGAGCGCGGCACCAAAAGACTGAAAGAAGACAAGCATGGCCATGACCGTGGGGATCTTGTCCATGCTGACCACAACCTGCGCTGCCACCAGAGCTTGCTGCATGCCGAGACCTATGCCGAAACCGGTGATGACTTGATATCCAATCCATTCGGGCGATCCTGTGTTCGGCTTGAATGTGGTAATCAAACCATTTCCGATCGAGAGCAAGATGGTGGATGCAATCATGAATGGTACGTAGTGGCCGATCACGGTGACGAGGATACCGGAAGCGATTGTTGCGATAACCACCGCAAGGACAAGTGGGATGTTGTCAATACCCGATTGAAGCGCACTAACTCCTTTGATGGCCTGAAACCAAATCGGAAGATAGTACAGGAGCGTGTAGAAGGATGCACCGATCGAGAATGCAAACCAGCTGCACGACGCCACCGTCCGTTGTGCGAGCAGGCTGGGGTTGATGGACGCTCGTTCGGGCTTCCAGAACTGAATGCCGAGCCAGATGAGCAAGCACACCCCAAAAACGACAAAGTATGTGATGATGCGACCATCAGACCAAGCGTACTGGCTGCCACCGAACTGCAGCGCGAGAAGGAGGCAGACAACCGAAGGGATGAAGAAGATGGTGCCGAGGATGTCGAGCTCTCCAGCCACAGCTTTGAAGCTGGAGAGATCGTCTTTCTTGCCGGGAGGTGGAGGCGACTTGAAACAGAACAGGATGAATGCCATGGCAACACCACCAATGGGCAGGTTGATGTAGAAACACCATCGCCAGGTGACGTGGTCAGTGAACGCACCTCCGATCAGCGGGCCACAAACGGAGGCCACACCGTACATCGAGCTCATGATACCAGTGTAGGCTGCACGCTTCACCAGAGGCGTCGAGTGCGCAATGATGAGGAGGGCGCCGGAGAACAGACCGGCTGAGCCTAGTCCAGCAATGGCCCGACCAACGATGAAAGCGACGCTGTTCGGTGCCACACCGCAAATCAACGAGCCGATCTCGAACACACCGATGGCGCAGAGATAGATCAACTTGAGGTTGAAGTGGGTGTAGAGACGGCCAAAGAAGAGCGTGAACGACGCGGTCGTGAGGAGGTAGGCTACCAAGGGGTCAGCACAGCTTGGCATGTCGAGACATGGAGCGACTTACCACTGCCATACCAGCCAATGTCGTCCAAGCTATGGAAGTCGTCGGTGATCTTCGGGATGGCGGTAGTAATGATAGTGTTGTCCAACGCCACAAGGAAGACGGACATGCACAACGCAATACTATTCCCCTAGGTCAGACGTCGCTTTTACCATTTCATCCGTTGTGCCTACCATATCATAAGGAGCTTCGCGCCCGAGGGGTATTCCTTGCCGTCCTCCTCCGAGGCTGCGTCTTGGACAATCTCGGCAGGTGTCGCATGCTTCTCGGAGAGAATCTCGCTGCTGGCGGGTGAGGTGCTCAACTCACGGCTCGCGTCCGCAGACTTGGTACGGTCTATCCCGAAATGCATCGCCAAATCCGGTCGCCTCGTTCAGATGGGATGGATTGCTGCTCAACAAAGCATTCTGCTGGAACCAAGCAGCGTAAAGACATGTTTTAACCACGTCGGATTTTCCAGCAGCACTTCGCCTCCCGGGAATTTCGATCCACTCCGATGCTAATTAGCTGTCGTTTCGCCATCCAAGGATAGCATGCTACCGTTGCTTGAGTATTATTGTTATTTCGGGCCATCTTTCCAGAGATGGAGCTAATTTGCTGTGCGGCGGAAAGAATGTTAGACCGTGTCAGCGGAGAGAAAGTTGGGCCCTGTTCGCTGAGCGAAGGTGATCCACTCTCGGTCCCGAACAGCGATCCACCCCGGAGCCGATGGAGAGGGCAGGAGGAACAACAAGCACTTTCTGGGCATTCTTGTCGAAGCTTAGCATCGTGGTACTGAACGTCTATCGTAGCGCCGACACGCGATGCTCATGTCCAGGGCTGTCGAGTGGGTGATAGGGTCTCTAGTGGGGCTGAGGGAGGGCAAAAACTCTACCATACCCTGTGTGCTTGAAAGATGTCAATGACAACGTACATTGCAGGCGAGAACGCTACGGCTCACTGTATTCTGGGAAATTAGATGCGTATCAATACGGTGAGTGAAAGTTACTGCAGCATCGCCACCAAGCTCATCACACCACCAACCATTGGTAAAGCGCCTCTCAGCCCGTTCATCCATCGCCACCTCGACACCAGCGTCCTCGAATACTCTACACCAACCCCCTCGTTCGCCGCTCGAAACAACGAGTTGTTCGTCGGCACCATGACTGTCCATGTGTAAGGCGCAATGCCAGCGGTGAAGCAGGCCGCCAGTATATTGAATGTAGGATCCTCTCCTCGCGACCACTTGGCGTACGCGACTGCACCATGCACCAGCCCGGCCGTAGTGGCTATGATAGGACCTTGCTTGTGGCCACTCAAGTAAATGGTCTTCCATTGCTGTAGGAGAGCTTCGTTGGTCTTGGAGGTCGATAAGGCAACTGGGATGGCCACCATCGATACTGAAGAGATGGCGCCTGCAATCTGTTAGTCTCAGCGCTGGAACGTAGCCATGGCACTGACCAGAGAGGAAGAGCGACACTGCCGTGGCAGCGACCTCGGCAATCCGATCCGCCGTGACCATGTTTGCTGTACGATGGTGAGATTGGAGTCAGGCAGATCAATGTGAGAAAGTCAGTGCGCTCAAGTCGCGACGTAGATACGGATGTGTATGGTGCTTTCACTGTGAGGTAACAGGTGTAGCCAACAACCAACCATCGACGCGGGAACTCAGGGCCGACATTGAATGTTGACGGGACCTGCGCATCATGTCAGCCCACTCCCAATTCTGGGGACCATGGCAATCTTTGTGCCGCAAGACAACAGCGTGCAGAATTTCATGCTGATCTCGGAAAGCGAAACATGCTGGTGACGTTTGTATTGCCGTGTCGGTGTTAACCGATAAAGCTATCAACCGGAGAACCGCGGTGGGCATGCCTAACCGACCTATCTGATGCCTATACTCTGGGCACTGATGCATATATATGTAATACTCTATCTAAAGCCTAAAACTTCACTCTACACCAGCTGGCCGCTTACGCTAGCTACCGAAGTAGATTTCACCACTCAGTGTCAGCTAACTAGTATAAGGTATAGTTTCCGGATTCCAAGGGAAAATTATCCAGGTGTTAATCGCCTGGAGAAGGGGCCGGAGATCAGCGTTGTAATACCTACCTAACTAGCTTAAATCATGCCTATGAGTACGTACTTGCCTAATTCTTACCTACCTTACGTACTTCTATGCTGGAAACTACTCTTGAAAACATACATTTGTTTCAGGTATGATAGCTTCTCTTTCCACTTTCTCGCCAGCGACGTCTTTAACTTTGGACACGTAGAGATTATTTTATGTTGGTATTGCAAGCAAACACGCATTTATATATCATGATTTATGTGCCCTATGCAGACGACGATTACATAACGCAGCGTCTCGTACAAGTCTATACAGCTCGTGCAGCAAGTGCAATCGCCACCACTTGAGTGTCGGCGTACGATATACTGAGGTCAATGGATACCACTTTGGCATCCGCGGCCTTTGCGGCTATGGCGCCATGCAGCTGTATGATATGTCAGCACGAACTTCGTAGATCACAGGTACAATGCTAGACTGACCTTGACTTCTGGCTTTCTTCTGCCTTCTGCAACGACTTCGATGTCCTTGAGTGGAGTGCCTGCCCCCAGCGACACTATACCCAACGACTTGAAGATCGCCTCTTTTGCGCACCAGCGGCTGACGTACGTCGCATGCGGATTGACAGATGCACGAGCATAGCTTTGCTCTTGCAAGGTATAGTTTCGCTCAATGAAGATCGGGTTGGCGTCGGATGTGAAGGATAGCAAGTCCTCCGTGTCGATCCCGGTGTGCGTCAACAACGAGGATGAATGTGCACACTGCAAAGAAGCGTCCACTGCAGATTTTGCCTTGCTCATAGCTTCCTGTAGGCCATTCCGGCGCTTGAGCTTGCCATGTTCGTCGTGTAGCGAGCTCCGCTCAAATCTCATGTTGTCAGAGATTCGTGCCTGAGGATCCAGAAAGACGCTGGCCTCATCCTCTGCCGCGTACTGAGGTTTCTCGGCCATCTTGACCATGCTGTTGGAGAAGATCGATCTTGCAAATTCTCGATTTGCCCGTCGAATTCGTTGTACGTTCTTCGCAGCGTACAGTCCAAAGTCGGTCCTGCTGAGCGTCGCGAGAACGAATTTGGGATGTACACCGACAACTTGCCCACCTTTTTGCCCAAACCCGAAAGAGTTGAGCAGGAATGCGTCGATTCCAGCTGTCTGAATTGGAGAGGTCGGGTAGACTAGATGCTCGAATTGCTGGAGGGCAGGGTCGACATTGTCAGCATTGCGATTGCCGGGGACAAGACCAGTGGATAAAGCCTGCAAGCAGCCATTGAGCATCCAAGACGCTGCCGGCGCTTTCGGATGGCCAGTGACGGATTTCTGACAGATGGCCAGTAAAGGGCCGCTACCACGCCGAAGATGTCGCATCTGTGTGTTGATGACCTGACTCTCATTCTTATCATTCGCTTTCGTCGATGTACCATGCATCGAAACCACAGAGATGTCGTCGACAGTAAGACCCCATACAGCAAGTGACGCCCGCATAGGCGAAATATTGGTATCTTGTTGTCTGAACTCATTACCCCAATATCTCTTCAAGGCTCTCAGTTGGGGAGTTGGAATCGTCTGCTCACAGTGAGGAGGCAGGTAGGTCTTGAGATGAAGTTCTTCGCCAGATTGAGTTTGTGACGCTGGCGGTGTCAGGAGACCGTCGCTGAGTGGGGTGTACTTCATGGGCGGAGGTGCATTTGGCTTCGTGAATCTAGACAACTCCGCTTGGAGGCATGCCTTACGCCATCGCACATCGAGCAGCAGCGATTCGTGCGCCGTCTCACTTTCTCGTGCAAAGGTGAGCACACCCTGTCCAGGCGCTGGCACCGAGCGGCTAATCTTGTCCGCCGCCATGGACGAACCTGCAATGACGGCATATATCGGCAAGCCCATCTCGAAGGCGGTCTCTGCGTTACACAGGATCTGCACACCACAACCTTGCGACTCGACAAATCCTGCTCTCGTCTCTGCTGTTGGCCGAGACATTTCTTTTGGCAGACGTCCGCTGGCGAACTCTTTAGCGGTGTTGACAGTGGCTTTCATCGTGGAGAAGCCATAGGATTCATCTTCATGAAAATTGTCGGTTCCTCCAACGAGACACATCTTCGTCTTGCCGGTCACGATTGATTCGAAGCCTGTATCTATAGCCTCGACTCCTGTCGCGCAGGCACCCACTGGCGTTTTGATAGGCCCATTGGACCCCAGTAGCAGCATGTTGACCCATGCAGAGGGAGTGTTAAGATATGTCTCCTGAATAACGTCGCCCTGAACATACTTGTTGAGATAGATGTCACGGTACATGTTCCTTGTCTTTAGAGTACCACCCATCGAGGAGCCGATGATGTTGCCAATCTCCGAGGTGTGAATGTATTTGTACACTTGCATAGGGTCGGTGATGCCAGCGGACAAGAAGGCTTCTGCAACGCAACATAACACGTAAAGCGTGACAGGGTCCACCTGATTGACAATGTCGTCGCTGATGCCGTACACTCGAGGATTCCAGCCAGACGGCATTTGACCTGCGACAAGGCTTGTTTCCAGCTTCGAAGCCCTCGGAACCATGATTCGAGCGCCCGCCTTGAAGCGGACGCGCTTCTGCTCTGAACCATCGATGGCTTTGACGACGACATGTTCGCCATGTCGTCGCAAGAATGCAGCCGCTGCGTCGGCATCGGTCTCGAACTCAGGAAGATCTTCTTCGATAGCTACCTCTTGCAAACTCTCCTTGTTTTCAGGGTCATAGCCTTGATTGTCTGCCGACCTGATGACACGAATGCCACAGTTTTCGATCAGATGTTCGCCGTACTTTTGCTTGACTTCGTGATCTGCAACCCGCTCTTTGGACTTGGTGTCGATCCATCCGACGTAAGCACCCTTGGCGTCCGTGCCATCGAAGTGTTTGATCATGTTGGTCATCCATGCGAGTTCGATGCATGCGGCCGAGCTAAGCTCGCCATCGCTCTCCATGGCCCAGCGCGTACGAGCATTGCCCCACGGCCCGAGTTCGGAATAGCCAACAACGACCACCACGGCCGATAGGTCGACCATGCCTTGCAAATGGCTGAGGTGTACCAGTTCCTTGTCATACGATGGTAGAGCAGGGAACTCCATTGTTAATGTCGTCAACGGGGCTGGCTTGATAATGTTGTCGTCGGTGCTGAGAGCAGAATTCTCCAAAGCATCCTCCTCGCGAATCGCCTTTGCGATCGCTGCTGCCTGTAGGGTATCTTCGCGTGCAGAATCGAAGATGCGCTTGAGCTGAGGCAGATGTGCGAGTCCTCCACTCAAGTCAGCCAACAGTGGCTCATCTTCGCATATTTCTGCAATGCCTGGACTCAAGACAGCTGCAATGTTTGCAGCCATTTGCCTCTGTGAGAAAGTCAGAACGCCATTCGCCTCAATCTTTTCTGCCACAATGTCGTTTTGTTGCATCAAACCTGTGCCTCTAGTCCACCCAATAATGGTGCCGCAAACTGATATTGTGTCTGACCAAGTCTCTGACACGGCTCGAGAAAGCATAGATTCGAGACCCAGCTTTGACGCCGAATACATGCCATCGCCGCCAAAGATACCGTGATTGGGTGAAAATGGTAGAACTACCTGCGTTAGGCGATTTTGTATATTCTTCGCTCTTTTGTTGCGGATGATATGCCCGATGATGCGAAGAACATTGGTCAGCATCAGTCGATGTGCAAGTTCAGACTTTGCGTCGATGGCGTCTACCTCGACGCCCGTCTCAGAGAGCGCCGCGAAGGGGATCAGCGCATCTAAATGGCGGTCAAGACCATCTTTGGCGTAGATGTAGTCGACAAGCTCCTTACAGTCCTGAGCGCTAGCTTGGTTGAATGGCAGCACCGTCAAACTTGAGCCGTCGCCGCATGATTGTGCATAGATTTGCCTGTAGTGGTCAGCAGAATCGGCTGGTCCACGGCTGGAGGCCACGATCACCCGTGCTCCACCCAGCAGAAGAGTGCGAACCACCTCCTCGGCGATAGACTGCTTGCCTGCCCCTGTCACGAGGACACTGAGGCCACTGTAAGATGGAACAGTAACCTGCATCTGTTCGATTGTCTCATGAAAGCATTGCGTGGCGTTGACGTTGGCAGCCCAGTCGCTGTCGACCTTGGACAATAGTTGAATCTTGCTTGATATATCCGATCGTGGCTCTGTAAGGCCGTTACGGATCAGCGTTGAATAGCTGCGTTGGTCCGCATTGTTCGCCAGGTGTTCCTCTTGTACCGTGATAGATCCGTCATTTCCGATGACCGTTCGAGGCCTCGCCGCCCGCAGGTCGAGTGAGCGGCCAGATAAAGTCAATTCTGAGATAGCTCCCTCGTTTGGAGGTGTCGTGATTCCACTGCCAACGGAAGATGGCGATGAGCTAGGTAGTAACATCGCCTTGGAAGATGCTAGATTATTCCACAGCCGACGTCTCGATGCTGCGTACGTTGCACGTACTTCATCTTCCCGTCGCTGATTCCAGGCAAAGTCGAAGTGACGCTTCATTTGGGGATTGAAACGTGGTTTGATGCCGTGCGCGAACTCTTCACCCACCTCGGCAAGCAGGTTATCCAGTCTAGTCTGCAGCTCTTGGCTGGCAAAATCAGTCTCCTGCTGGTGACCAGCGCTGGTAACATCCAGCTTGAGGTGTTCCGCCAGCACATTCAATTGCTTGCGGGCCAAAGTCTGGTTCTCGGCCGCTAATGCTTTGAGTGCAGACGAGTCAACAACGGTAGATGTTGAGGCGGACGCTTGGGCGTTCTCATCCTGTGCTTGCAACACAAGACCGACAAAAGTCGCATAGGCTTGGACGCATTCATCGAGAAAGTTTTTGGCAGCATCGGCACCGGCAATGCGGCCTTTCAGGCTGCTTGTGGCGGCGGCAGCGGCAAATAGTAACAGCGAGGTTTGCCTCGAGGAGCCAAGCAGCCACTTGGTGTGGATGTGTTCACGGGCCGTGCTCAAGCCAAATCTTGCAGGCATATGAGCCGAAATGAAGCCAGCGATCAAGGTCGATGACACCTTTCCTAGCTGCCCATTGAATTGCGGCTCCAACCTTTTGCCAAGTGCTTCAAGAGTCATCTCCTCCGAGCCATCGGGCAGTGTCATGAATTCAACGGTGAGATCACCAACGATCTCATTCTGGAGAGTGGATTTGCCTAGATAGGTTAAGTCAAGGTCTCGTCTGGAAACGTCGTTCACTTACCCCCACACAAATCCCTGATGGATAAGGCGTCCTTGATGTCTTGGAGAGGCTTCCTAACTTTAGCGGCTACTACCGCGCGTACAATCTCGACGGGGGTTGTAGGTAGATCGGCAATGGTAGAGGCCGCAACCTGCTTGACCTTGACCGGGGAGACTTGAATTGCCGGTGCTGACGGCTCCGCTGATTTACTTTCAGGAGCTGGTGTGGGTGATGCAGCGCTCTGGTCGACATGTTCGTCCGTATCGTTGGGTTCGTACTGATAGTGCAGCTCCTTGATGTCCTGAGTGCTTGACAGGAAGTGTCGGCGGTTCAGGAGGGTGCGATCTCTTTTGCTGAACCGTCTGGCATGTGTTCGTTTTGCTATGTTCACAAGAACCTTCGAAGGCCCAAACTCCACCAGACGCTCGATGGAGGGCGTCTGTTCGAACAACGCTTCCTGGGTCTGAATCCTAAACAAGCTGTCAGCAGGACCACTACCGCTAGGCTGGCGGCATACCATTGCACAGGAAAGGCAAACTGATGTCTGGGAAAATGTTAGAGAATGTCCAAATTTCCAGTCAGGTGTGGACTTACGCTAGTAGTTCCACCAGCAAAGTGTGGGTGAGGAGCTTCTCGTCAATAGACTGGAAGTCCATGTTGGTAACTCTCAGCTCGAACACAACTGTTTGCTAGTCTTGGGCAACAGAGTCGAGGGCACACGAAGAAGTTGGGATACTGCAGCCAGGCTGCAGGTACATGAGTAAATGGCGAGACGACCACGATCGGCGTCCGTACGACATGGAAAATCCGACAAGGAACGTTCCACGGCGTACCCGCTACCACGCGGCTGGTGCCCGTACGTGTCTGTGAGCAACACATGGTGTCTGGGCGGTGGCGGCGACCGCATGTGTCTCGTGGTTGTGGTTATGGTTGTGGTTGTGGATTCCGAAAAGTACTCCGTCGCCTTCCAAAAATACTCGGTGCAAGAAGCAGTCCCGCGATTAGTCCCACAATATTGTGGTGTTTGCTCAGTTTGCACAAATCCCGCCGAACACGCTAGTGGTCGACTCCCCCCTGCCACAGCAACTTCGACATGGCCTCCATCTGCTTCGCTCCCCGCCTGCATCCATCGGAGACGGTGCTACGCCAAGCTCGCCATGCGTTTCACAGCATATGTCTCCAAGGACAGAATTGCGTCACTATGGATACGTTCCTATCACCAGGATCCGTATCGAGGAGCGCATTCGGGAGCCATCGGTCAGGGAAGGTCTGTTCACTGTCAAAGTTGAAAGAGTCACAATGACTCGGCCGATATGTTGGTGTGCGAGTGCTGTTGACAAATTGTTGACATTCTGCTCCTACGCCATTCTGGAAGATAGGATCTGAACTTCAACCTCCTGCTTGCCCATGTCAGCCTTCCACACATCGGCGCCCTCAACGACACAGCTATGCGCAGCAAACGCGATCTGCCCACGCAGATAGCTGTCTCTGCAGGAAAATGGCGTCTCAGCATTGGTTTGAAAGAGCTGCGTGCACTACTGCCGGACCTCGCAAATTTCTCCAAGTCCCTGAAGCAGCGTGACCAGGACCTCGACACCAATGCGCTGGGCGATGCAACAGACTTCATAAATTTCCTCGATCAGAAGTCAGCATCGGAACAAGTCGTCACTAAGATCGTGACAATATTCGCGCAAGACTTTCTTCAACACAAGGATATCCACAGCCTCGCCAACGATCTAGACCCCCATCGCAGGAATACTCTGCTCCGGCTGGCGAGCAAATACTGTGGCATCTTTGGGACGAGCAGCGAAACTCGTGTGTCCAGTGGCCTCCTCGATGCTGCACGAAATGGATCGGCCACTATACTTGCCGTCTTTGGCGGACAAGGTCTGGTCAACAATACGGCCTTGACAGACCTGCGTGCGTTACGCGAAACGTACGGCTCCATCACTACAGATCTTCTAAACTCGGCAGCAGCAAGTCTGAAGGCTCTATCGGCATCAGCAGAAGCGCAGCCTTTCTTCGCCGATGAAAGTTTGGATGTGGGATTATGGCTCGACGAGCCCAGCCGAGCGCCTCGCATCTCTCGCCTGGCTCAGGCACCTATCAGCTTTCCGCTGATCGGTCTACTCAGTTTCTTACAGTTCAGAATTGCGCTGAAGACGGCTCATTTATCACCATATTCTTTCCGTAACAGTCTCAGTGCGATGACTGGCCACTCGCAGGGTGTACTAGTTGCCGCCGTCCTCTCCATGTCCAACACGTGGGATGACTTCAAGCACAACGTAACCTTGGCAATTGAGACCTTATTTTGGATTGGACTGGAGAGTCATCTCGCTGCTCCGGCTTCTCGTCTACCGTCACAGGTGCTAGCCTCACGTCAGGGTAGCGAAGGCCACCCAACCCCAATGCTGAGCATTCGAGGTCTTCAATCAGTATTGGTGGAAAAGTATGTGAAAGAAGCAAACTCCAATCTACCCGAGAGCGAACAAATACACATCGCTCTGAGGAACAACTACAGCAATTTCGTTGTCGCCGGCCCAGCGCACAGTCTGCTCGGTTTACTCGAAACGGTCAACTCAATCAGCGCTGCTCCTGACCTTGACCAGTCGCGCGTACCACATCCTGCCAGAAAACCTGTCACAAGCTGCAGTTTTCTGCCCATTTCGGCGCCGTTCCATTCGGTCCACCTCAGTGACGCACGTCACAAGGTATTGGCTCGTATCGAGCACAAGAGCTGGATCATTCGGGAAGATGCAACAAGACTCATACACACATCCAGCGGTGCTGCAGTTGATACATCCAACAAACACGGGATCATTGCCCAAGCGGTCCGTATGATCATGATTGAACATGTCGACTGGTTCAAGACATGCTTCAGTGCCCCCTACAGTCACATTGTTGACTTTGGGCCTGGCAGAAGTTCGATGCTTCTTCGTAGTGCTGTCGAGGGGTCTGGAACCAGGCCCATCCTAATAGCGGATGCGCAAACAGACGCGCAAGGCTTCCTACCACAAACAGCATTCTATCGATCAGATCCGCCGGAGCCAACTCTTAGCTGGAGAGACACTTACCAAGCACGGCTTGTTCGAGGCACCAGCCAATGCAGACTAGAGACCAAGATGACACGCATGCTTGGGTTACAACCAATCATGGTGGCTGGGATGACCCCGACAACAGTATCTCCCGAGTTTGTCTCCGCCATATTGCGTGCAGGTTATCATACTGAGCTCGCAGGCGGTGGATACACCGATCCCAAGCGCTTCGAAAAAGCGATCAAGACCATCACAGCGAGTCTTCCGCTCCATCAAGGACTTACCTGCAACCTCATCTACGTGAGTCCGAGGCAGATAGCTTGGCAGATACCACTGATTGGAGCCCTCATCGCCCAGGGTACCCGGATTGAAGGTTTGACCATTGGAGGTGGCGTACCGTCCATCGATATCGCCACTGAATGGATTCGGACGCTGGGTCTTAAACATATCACTTTCAAACCCGGCTCCATTTCTGCCATCGAGCAGGTGTTGGACATTGCTGATCGCAATGCAGACTTCCCCATCGGACTGCAGTGGACTGGCGGGAGAGCAGGTGGACACCATTCATATGAAGACTTTCACGAACCTATACTCGAAATGTATGCCTCTATACGTCGACGACCCAATGTTGTTCTGATCGCAGGAGGTGGTTTCGGTGATACCGCGAGCTTTGTGCCTTATTTCACTGGACAATGGTCGCAGGCACATCAGCGTCCATGGATGCCATTTGACGGCGCGCTCATTGGCAGTCGAGTCATGGCAGCCAAGGAGGCGAGAAGCTCCGACGCCGTCAAAGAGCTGATGGTTCAGGCTTCTGGTTGCACCGATGATCAGTGGCACAGGTCATATGTCCAATCGGTGGGTGGTATACTCACCGTCCTCTCCGAGATGGGCCAACCAATACATGTCATAGCGAATCGCGCCATGGCGTTCTGGAAGGACATGGATGAGCAGATTTTCTCAATCAGAGATCCTGCCAGTCGACTGTCAAAATTGACAGTGCATCGGCAAAGCATTATTTCGCGACTGAACACTGATTTCGCAAAGCCTTGGTTTGCCACAATTGGCAACGATGTCATGGACCTGGAAGACTTGACGTACGGACAATGTCTAGAAAGACTGGTCGAACTTATGTATGTCCGCAGTGATGATCGATGGATCGATCCTTCCTACCGAACCCTCGTGTCGGATTGGATACAACGAATCACCCAACGCCTCTCGAAAGGCTCTGCCATCGAAAGCCCTAGCATGGACGATCCGTTCACTGCCATTGACACTGTCCGACGCCAGCTGCCTGAAATGGAGACCACATATTTGTATTACGAGGATGTGGCCTACTTCATGAACCTCTGTCGTCGGCGAGGACAGAAGCCAGTCAATTTTGTCCCGAGGCTAGACGCAGACTTTGAGACATGGTTCAGAAAAGACTCGTTATGGCAATCAGAAGATCTGAGAGCCGTGCCTGGAGAAGATGCCCAGAGGGTGTGCATCATATTCGGACCCGTAGCTGCCCAATTCACCAAGCAAGCAAACGAGCCGGTTGGGGACCTTCTCGACAATATTTCGTCCAGCCTCCGGGACAAACTCACCCACGAAATTTGCCTTGTCGAACAAAGCACTGCTGACGAAAAGTCGAGTGATTTGCAAGAGTCAATTGTTGCGCAGGTGAGCCATGTGTTCGTGGAGTCGGATCTCAATAATGGACTTGAAGCTCTGATACGACGCCTGATCCCTTCCCATATGTCCTGGGCTCGTGCCTGCCTCACTGACAGATTCGTGAGCCGTAAGGGAGAGATTGTCTCGAATTCGATTAAAGCAGCTTTTCAGCCGAGGGTTCACGACAAACTAGACATCAACGCACCACGGATCGGACCTCAATCGCTCGTTCTGACACCAGATCCTGCTTGCTCACACCGACATCGCCGACCACTCAAAATCGAGTACGATCCTGACCATGGTATCAAGCTTGTGCTCACATCACCTACATGCAATGATCTAGAGGCCCAGCTGGTGTTCAATTTCTTGAGCAAAATCCAGGACGGCGTTGTGTACATCCATGAGACGACAGAAGGTCGTGATGATCGGATCCGGACATTTTACAGTCAGGTGTGGGCCTGCAAGGCCATTGTGCCCCTCGATCAGTGCGACCAGGAAATAGTCATCTCGCACGAGATGGTTCGACGTTACATGGCTTCGATAGCCCCTTCTGCAGATGCGGCCGCTGGCTATGACCGTCAAAGTGGGCGTATCCCAATCGACGTATGTATCGTCGTCGCATGGCAAGCTCTGATGTCGGGCCTGCTTGCTTCCGGCTCCGGCGGTAACATCTTCCGCTTGCTTCACCGTACAGCCAGTTTCACCTATGAATCCGGGATCAAAGTGCTGCGTATAGGTGATAGAGTGTCGACTAGCTCACATGTCACAGCATTGACCACTTCGCCATCTGGCAGATCTGTGTGTGTAAAGGTTGAAGTTCGACGCGGCGACAAGCTTGTGGTGACCATCACGTCCGAGTTCTCCATTCTCGGTGTTTTTGATGACAACACAATCGACTTCTCGATTCACGAAGAACCCACGACAGTCATTGCAGTCGACTCACCCAAGATCGAAGCACTGCTACGAAGTCGTACTTGGTTGCGCTTCCATGATCCGCAAGCCAAACATTTCGGCTCGGCACTAGCCTTGACTGCACGGACAGTCACGCAGGGCGCCCAGTTTGAGAGTTCAGGGACGATTTGGACTCTGCAGAAGGGAGAGAAGAGCCAAGAAATTGGGACAATATGCCTACGGCGCGAGGCGAAGGTAAAGTGCCCTGTCGTACCGTTTCTGAGGCGCCATGGACGTCCGGAACGGCAAAGAGTACCTCTCGAAAAGCCAGGTTGGCGTCAGGACGAAGTCCTACGATGCCGTATTCCAGATACTGGTGACCACTACAGTCGAGCTTCACTGGACGTCAACCCGATTCACACATGTCCGTACTTTGCTGGTCTCGCTGGTCTACACCAACCGATCGCTCATGGCATGTTCACTTCGGCGGCAGTCAGACAGTTGGTGGAACGAGCGGCTGCGGACGGAGACTCGACACGATTTCGGAGCTGGAGCTGCTCGTTTGACGCCATGGTACTACATGGACAGGAGCTCGAGGTCAAGGTTGAGCATGTCGCCATGTGCGAAGGACGAATGATCTTGCAAGTCAAGGCTTTCAACGTCGAGTCGACAGAGCAAGTCCTCCATGCTGAGGCGGAAATCGAACAGCCGCCATCAGCATATGTTTTCTGTGGTCAAGGATCTCAAGAGAAGGGCATGGGCATGCCACTGTACAGCTCTGACCTCGTGGCCAAAGAATTTTGGGATCGTGGAGACAAGCATCTGCAGAGGATCTACGGTAAGTATCGTATGCTTGTGTACCGCCATGGCTACTGACGTACTCCCAGGCTTTTCGCTCATCGATATTGTTCGCAACGACCCCAAGGAAATCACCATCCATTTCGGAGGAAAACGAGGACGGCTTCTTCGACAGAACTACCTGAACATCACTCGCACCGTCGTCCGAAATGGCGAGATTTCCTCGGAACCTATACTCCTTGGCCTGACGGCAAAATCCACCTCGTACACGTTCTTCGATGCCCGTGGTCTTCTGTTCTCAACTCAGTTTGCACAACCGGCGCTCACGTTGATGGAGATCGCCGAGAAGAAGTCTCTAGAAGCAAGAGGTGGCATACAACACGACACCGTGTTTGCAGGTCACTCGCTGGGTGAATATAGCGCACTCGCGGCTTGTACCTCATTCATGACTCTTGAGGATCTGCTCGAGCTGGTCTTCTACCGCGGATTAATCATGCAGCGAGCCATTGAAAGAGACGCGAATGGCCAGACCGAATACTCGATGATAGCAGTCAATCCGTCGAGAATCTCGCCAAGTAAGTCACCCTTCCTTCATACGAACAAAAAGCGCTGACAAGCCTATAGCCTTCACCGAGGCCAGGTTCATGCAGGTTGTTGAGCACATCTGTACCAGCACTGGTCTGGTGCTCGAGATCGTGAATTGGAATGTCGAGGGGCAGCAATACGTGTGCGCTGGCAATGTACGTTAGCCTCCTCTTGTTCTCCGTGCTCTGGTTTACTGACTCGATTCCCAGCTCCGACCACTTCTGCTGCTGACCAAGGTCTGCGACGAGCTCGCGACAACGAAAGGCGTGCTGCCGGACAGCTTCGATCGCCTTGTCGCACGCCTGGCGCCGTCTTGTGTTCACCGACAGGACCGTATCACCGTTCCTAAAGGTGTGGCCACAACGCCTCTGAGCGGCATCGACGTACCGTTCCATTCAACCGTGCTGAGGGGTGGCATTGATGGGTACCGCTCGTACTTGAAGGGCAAGATCGATGCGCAGGAACTGGCACCCGGACAGTTTGTGAACAAATGGATACCCAACGTGATCGGCAAGCCGTTTTCGTTGAGTCGGGAATATGTGGCAGAGGTTCAACGTGTTACTGGGAGCGAGCCGTTGAGACTACTACTGGCTGGGTGTGCGTAAAGAAGCATGCAGCGACATTTGGGTGCATTGCCATGGGGATAGCAAGGATAATTGAATCGTATTACTTGAAAATGAGCATCGTATGTCTCGACTTTGCAGTGGCTGCGATAGACGCGCTTGGTGGCTCAAGCCTGATGGGGTTTTTTATTTGATCAAGCTACTTACTGTAGCTCCATGGCTGATGGGATGCAGAAGCACCATACCAGCAGGACTACAGCGCGGGAATAGTAATCAGTAAGTCGCCGGCATCGTTGCAATCTTGCCACCATCCGTCAGCATCACACTGCCGTTCAAGAACGCGCCAGCGCGACTCGCCATGTACAATATTACACCGGCCATGTCCTCGATCGAGCCAGCACGTTCAGCCGGCTGGTAGGATCTCGAGAACACGCCCTCCTCGAACAGCGACTTGCTGGGGTCGATGACGTACTTCTTGAACAGCGTCTCGGCGATGTCGGACGGGAACAGGCCGGCGGCGATGGTGTTGAAGCGGATGCCCCACGGCACGCAGAAGCTCGACATGGTTTTGATCAGGCTGATGACGCCGGCTTTGCTGCTGAGGTAGGCGTAGCCGGCGCGCGGGTGGCGCAGGAAGCTGGCGGTGCTGGCGGTGGCGATGACTTGGCTTTTGCCGCCGTTGTACACGCCTTTGTGCTTGTTGCCTTCGTCGAGGAGCTCGAGGAAGGCGATGATGGTGTAGTATAGGCCGCCGAGGTTGAGGTTGTACGTCGCGGTGAAGTCGTCGATGGGCACTTTCCATTCGTGCTCGACGTAGTCTTTCAGCGTGTAGCGCGGCTTGAGGTCATCGAGCATCGGGCCGGACATGCCGGCGTTGGTCACGAGGAGGTTGATGTACCCGACTTCCTCGCGGACGTGGGTCGCGATTCTTGTCAGGTCGTCTTGCGACGTGACGTCTCCTTGCAGTGGGACGACGATCCTGTCTCGGTTAGCTCGAGCGTCTGGGTGTGTGGTTGTGCGAGAAGGCTCACTTAGGGTATTTTGATGCCATGGCTTCTAACTTCTCCATGCGTCTGCCGACGATGAAGATCCGATGAGCCCCGTTTTCAGCGAGTGCTTCTGTCATCATGGCGCCGATGCCGGTGCCGCCGCCGGTAATGACTGCAACCAAGCCATCGACGCTGAAGAGCTTGCCAGCGGATACACCTTGCTGCATGGCCGGTGAAGATGTTGAACTTCTGTGTCAGTAAAACGCAACTTACTGCTGCTGACTCTCGAACAAAGGGTCCAAGAAACCGGGGACTGGAGTATCCCTCATGGTTGCCCCAGACTGGCTATAAGGACACTCGACGGCGACCGTGGCGATCGTAATCGTGATCATCATGCATTGTGGTCGCTGGTCAGAGTCGTTACCACTGGTTGTCAGCCATCGTAGCAAGCTTATTTTATCATGCCCGAACTGTAGTAAGATTAGATCGACCGCATGTTGGCAAGATCACGTTTCCGTTTTTTTAATAGCCGGAACTCCAACGCTTCACTTCGCCCTCCATCGGGCAGGCCGTCGCTCTCTGTGTGCGGACAGGGATGAAGCTCTTTGGCGAGCTCGTCCCTACATCCACATGGCACCAGTCGTCCTGTTACACGCACAGTGAATAGTGGAATAGTGGATCTTGTCGGGATTGATTGTTGACCCCTCGATCCAATTCCGGAGAGCGAAGTTGAAGTTCGCTCTCAGTGCCCGGCTCCGAGCACGTGACCCACCGACCCCCTTGTCGCCCGTCAGTCTTGGCACCAAGTCCACCTCACCTCACCTCATACACTGCACATCCACCAGCTACGCCGAAAGAAACCCTAGATGCCTGGGTATGAGCATGTGTTCGACTATCCAGACTCGGAGATCAGTCGAGCTGCGATTACAATGTCCGGCCCTGCACACGTGCTTCCGCAACCATGGCGCCACCGCAGCAAGGCGCTGGCGGATCAACCCAGCTTCCGCGTGAAGTGCAGGTACGCAGTGTGTAGACGGAATGCCGGGCACTCTCATCGCTGACCTTCTTCGGACAACTGGCTCGTATAGCATGGACGCGAGAGACATAAGATGGCTGCCAGACCAATGATCAGAACACAGCCACAAGCTTCAACACAGCTCATTCATCCTTAATTACACACACAGAGAGACGAGTCAGTCCAGCTCAGCAACATTCGTTCCAAGGGAGTAAACTGATCGCAACCATAATGTCGTCCTCTACACGAGTCTTCCTCTTTGGAGACCAGACTTACGACTTCGCCAGCGACCTCACCGAGCTGATCCGAACCCAGGACAACCCACTGCTCACAGCTTTTCTTGACCAAGCTCACTATGTCATCAGAGCTGAAATGAGCCAGGCTCTGCCTCTGAAGGAGCGCAAAGCATCTCGAACATCCAACTTGGCGCATTTGCTGCACAAGTACAAGAGTGGAGATCTGAGCCCAGCCTTCCAGACAGCACTCTCTTGTGTCTGCCAGCTTGGCACCTTCATCAAGCAGTACGGCCGTCCCGGTCGACCTTATCCCTCCGCCAACGACGCTTACGTGCTCGGCCTCTGCACTGGCTCACTCGCCGCTGCCGCGGTGAGCACGTCGAGTTCGCTCTCTGAACTGCTCCCAGCGGCCGTACAGACTGTTCAGGTGGCCTTCCGCCTCGGCCTGTGCGTCGTCGATCTTCGCGACCGTATTGAACCCTGCAACGGCGCCAAGCCGCGACCGTGGTCCACGGTCTTCCCAGGCCTGACTTCCACGCAAGCACAGGCCAAGCTCGAGGCTTTTGGTGCAGATTCAACTCTGCCTCCATCTTCTCAGCCATGGATCGGTGCGACTGCTGCTAAAGCAACGACAATCAGCGCGCCTCCAAGGGTCTTAGCGCTACTCAAGACATCCCCTCACTTCGCCGAGCTGCGCTCGAAGGACATCCCCGTATACGTTCCTTCACACTCGCGCCGATTGTTCACCCAGCAAAATGTCACCGACATCCTCGAACCTGTCGTTGCCGCTAACTGGTCGGCATACACTGCAAAGATCCCAGTCATTTCGTCGGCTTCGGGCAAGATCAGCTGGGCCGGCACATTTGTTGGCTTGCTAGAGAAAGCGCTGGGTGAGTGCATCCTTGAATGCTTCCAATGGGATATGGTGGTCAAGGGCTTTCCAGAAGTGATGCGATCTCGGGGCATCGATTCCGTCACCATCACACCAATAGCGACAACCGCCGAGAACAACCTTGTATCCAACCTACAGGATGTTGTCGTGCAGGTTGACCGGGAGAACTTTGACATGGCGGCGTCAACGACGCTGCCCTCTGGCAAGGCGAAATTGGCTATTGTGGGCTACTCCGGCCGCTTTCCGGAGGCACAAAGCCCTGCAGCTTTCTGGGACGTGGTTTACCAAGGCATTGATACTTGCAAGGAGGTCCCGAAGAAGCGCTGGAATGTCGACACCCACGTCGATCCATCCGGTAAAGGGCACAACAAAGGCGCTACCAAATGGGGTTGCTGGCTTGACTTTGCTGGCCAATTCGATCCTCGATTCTTCAGCATCTCGCCGAAGGAAGCGCCTCAGATGGACCCCGCCCAGCGCATGGCATTGATGTCGACCTTTGAAGCTATGGAGCTTGGTGGTATTGTCCCTGACAACACTCCCTCAACGCAGCGAGACCGTATTGGTGTTTTCCACGGCGTCACTAGTAACGACTGGATGGAGACGAACACTGCTCAAGACATTGACACTTACTTCATTACTGGCGGAAACCGTGGTTTTATCCCTGGACGCATCAATTTCTGCTTTGAGTTCTGTGGGCCATCTTTCACGAATGACACGGCCTGCTCCTCTAGTTTGGCAGCCATGCATCTTGCCTGCAATTCCTTGTGGAGAGGCGATTGCGACACAGCTATTGCAGGAGGCACGAACATGATCTTCACACCTGATGGTCATACTGGCCTTGATAAGGGGTTCTTCCTCTCCAGAACCGGTAACTGCAAGCCGTTTGACGACAACGCAGATGGATACTGTCGAGCTGAAGGTGTCGGTACAGTCTTTATCAAACGGCTTGAAGACGCCATTGCTGACAAGGATCCTATCTTTGCTACCATCCTCGATATCAAGACCAATCATTCTGCCATGTCAGACTCGATGACCCGACCACATGTCGGAGCTCAGATGGATAACATGAATGCCGTGCTGAACAACGCTTGCGTCGACCCTCGTTCGCTGAGCTACATCGAAATGCACGGCACAGGCACTCAAGTAGGGGATGCTGTGGAGATGGAGTCAGTTCTCAACACATTCGCTCCGAACGAACAATTTCGAACCAAAGATGAAGCACTTTGGGTGGGCTCAGTAAAAGCCAACATTGGACACGGCGAAGGTGTTTCCGGTGTTACCAGTTTGGCGAAAGTCTTGCTCATGATGAAGCACAACATCATTCCGCCACATTGTGGCATCAAGCCAGGCAGTAAGATCAACCACAACTACCCTGACCTCGCTGCTAGAAATGTCCATATTGCCTTCAAGCCAACACCTTGGGAGAGAAATGGCAAGCCTCGGCGTGCGCTGATCAACAACTTCAGCGCAGCTGGTGGCAACACCGCCCTCTTGCTCGAAGATGGACCTATCGCCGAGGCGCTAGCTGGCAAGGACCCTCGAACAACTCACGTCCTGCCGCTGTCTGGGCACGTGGCGCCCTCTTTGAAGAAGAACATGCAACTGCTGTTGGAGCACATCACACGAGAAGAAACCAACGGCCTCTCTCTTGACCAGCTCGCTTATACTCTGAGTGCGCGTCGTGTGCACCACCTGTTCCGAGTTAGCCTCACGGGTTCGTCGATCTCAGAGGTCAAGGCGAAGCTCGCGGAAGCAATCGCTTGTGGCGATGGCGCAACCCGGGCGAAGGCTAAGCCGGGCGTCCTTTTCTGCTTCACAGGGCAGGGATCCCAATACATGGGTATGGGCCGAGTGCTGTACGATGCATTCCCACGCTTCAAATCAGACATCCAACGACATTGCCAACTTGCCCAGATCCACGGCTTCACGTCTTTCCAGCACATCTTCGAGACCAAGACAGGAGACATTCAGCAGTTCCCTCCTATGGAAGTTCAGCTTGCGTTGTGCTCAGTTCAGATGGCGCTCAGTAATCTACTGCAGTCGCTGGGAGCCAAGCCGTCGGCGGTCGTTGGCCACAGTCTTGGCGAGTATGCCGCTCTCAACACAGCCGGTGTGCTATCGGAGTCTGATGCTTTGTTCCTGGTAGGGAAGCGAGCAGAGCTACTTCAGGAGTACTGCAATCGCGGCACTCATGCTATGCTGGCGGTCAAAGCACCATCCGCCAAGCTTCAGCAGATGCTGACCGGCAAGAAGTACGATGTCGCCTGCATCAATGGACCAGAGGATACTGTGTTGAGCGGCTCGAATGAGCAGATCGATGCTATACGCTCAGTGCTGTCAGCACAGTCGATTAAGACTACTCTCCTTAAGGTGCCATTTGCCTTCCATTCCGCCCAGGTCGAACCCATCTTGGAGCAGTTCAAGAAGGTCGCTGCTGCAGTCACATTCAGTAAGCCTCAGCTGCCAGTGCTATCACCGTTGAACGGTGAGATCATCAAGGACGAAGGTATTGTTGGCCCAGACTACCTAGCCAATCACTGCAGACAGGCCGTGAACATGACCGCAGCTCTACTGGGAGCCAAAGCCGCACAGCTCATCAATGACAAGACAATGGCCGTGGAGATTGGTCCACAGCCTACAGTGTGCGGCATGGTGAAGTCTACGCTTGGCTCATCCATGGCAGTCTTCCCGACCCTGCACCCTGTTAAGGATGTCTGGACACATCTCTCGACATTGCTCGGGTCCTTGTACTCCAGCAGCCATGACATCAATTGGTTCGAATGGCACAAGTCATTCGAGGCGTGTCAGAGAGTTATCGAGCTTCCTGCCTACGCCTGGGATCTCAAGGAATATTTCATCCCGTACGAGGGTGACTGGTGCTTGCATCGTCATGAGATCTTGTGTACTTGCGCCAATGCTGACGGTCCGCCGAATCATACGGGTCGCCAACTTGGCCTGTGTCCGCCAAAAGACCATCAGGGTCAAGCAGTTGCTAAGGCTACGCCAAAGACTGCGGTGGTGCCTGAAAAGGCTGCACCACCAGCTCCACCACAGCCAGAAAGCACCAACGTCCACAAGATCGTCGAGGAGACAATTGAAGCTCTCCGTGCTAAGCTCGTTGCGGACACCGACGTGTCACGTCCTGACTGCAGTCGTGTCGCCGCCGGCCACGAGGTCAACAACATCGCTCTGACGACGCCATCATTTTACTGCGATATTGCCTTCATCCTGGGCGAGTACCTCATGAAGCGCATTCGACCTGGCCGACCGGCCACGCTGGATGTGGCGAACCTGGTAGTCGACAAGGCCTTCATTCCTCATCGTAAAGGTCCGCAGGTGCTTCGTACTGTGCTTTCGGTCAGCTGGCCGCCAAAGGCTGCAGGCTCCGTTAAGGCGGCCAAGTGCGAGTTTTTCAGCGTCGATGACAACGGCAAGTCTACTACGAAGCACGCGTGGTGTGATGTACGCTTTGCCGATGACAGCCTACTCAAGGAGGTCACCAAGAAAGTGCCAAGCTACCTCGAGAAGATTTCACGTATGAGAGAAGGTGTCAAGAAGGGCGAGTTTGTCACCTACAATCGTGCTGCGGGTTACAAGTTGATGAGCACGTTGGCGACCTTCCATCCGGACTACAAGCTTCTTGACAAGCTCATCCTGGACGAGCCGACTCTCGAGGCCTGTAGCAAGCTTAACTTCTCCAGTGTTCAGCCCGGCGGCAAGTTCGCTGCCCACCCAGGATATATTGATGCCATCACACAGGTCGGAGGCTTCGCCATGAATGCGAAAGACAGTACAGATTTAGACAAGATCACTTACGTCAACCACGGCTGGGAGTCTTTCCAGATCTTTGATGAGCTCAAGCATGGTCGCGACTACGAGGTCTATGTACAAATGCACCACCACGCCGGTGACTTGTATCACGGTGATACTGTCGTGCTTGATGGTAACAAGCCAGTCGCTTTCTTCAAGGGTGTGTCGTTACGTGAGGTGCCTCGAAAGGCGTTGCGAATGGTCCTTGAGCAGAGCGCTGGCAAGAACTCGAAGAAAGCTCCGACCAAAACTTCTGCGCCTCTCTCGCGTGCTACTACTGCTCCAGCTGCACCCAAGACGCCTTCCGAGGCGATTGCTATGCCGCAAAGTGCGCCCACGCCCACGCCCGCGCCTGCGCCTGCGTCTACGCCAAAGGTTCAGACTCCTGCGCCGCAAGTCAAGACCGCCCCTGTCAAAGCTGTTGAAGCTCAACCTGCACCGCCCAAGAAGGCTGCTGTTGTTGACAATGTGAAGGTTACCTCAGCGCTTGCTATTGTCAGCGAGGAGAGCGGCGTCGCTCTTGAGGAGCTTACCGACGAGAGCAACTTTGCAGACATCGGTGTCGACTCACTGTTATCAATGGTGATTGGCAGCCGATTCCGCGAAGAGCTAGACCTTGATCTTGACGCTGACTTCTCCATCTTTGTGGACTTGCCCACTGTCAAGGAGCTCAAGGTCTTTTTAGGCGGTGCAGATACTTCTCCAGAACAAGCTGAAGACGTGATGCCTGCCGTTAACACTGAAACCGAGCAGGAGACCTCGCCAGCTCTGACCTTGGAACCCGAAACCGTGGTCGCTGCCCCTATTGCCCAAGCTGTTACACCAGCTGAAGAGCTGATCATGCCCGCAGCACTCACAGAGTCGGAGCCTGCACCTGCGAAGGAAATTGCTGTCGCTGATCCTCAAGCCGCAAGGACTGTCGAGGGCGCCCTTCAGATCATCAGCGAGGAGAGTGGAATCGCATTCGATGAGCTCAACGATGAAAGCAACTTCGCTGATGTCGGTGTTGACTCATTGCTATCGATGGTCATCGGCAGTCGTTTCCGAGAAGAGCTTGGCTTGGATCTCGATGCCGACTTCTCGATTTTCGTCGATTGGCCGACGGTCAAGGACTTGAAGCGATTCTTGCTTGGCAGTGCTCCTTACGATACCTCTTCCGAGGCTGGATCGTGGTCAGACCTCGACGCAGGGACCATTTCGACAGGAGGAACAACACCAGACGAATTGGCCGTGGACGAAACTCCCCAAGTCAAACGCGAGGACTATTGCAAGCCTGCCACGTCGGTCATTCTTCAAGGCATTCCAGCGAAAGCATCGAAAACTATTTTCATGCTGCCTGACGGTTCTGGTTCGGCCTCATCCTACGTTGGTATTCCCAAATTGCAGGGTGACTATGCAGTCGTCGGTCTGAATTGCCCCTACGCCCGCGAGCCGGAGAACATGAAGTGCACACATGTTACACTCATCAAAAGTTTCTGCAGTGAGATCAGGCGACGCCAGCCAAACGGACCATACCATCTAGGTGGGTGGTCTTCTGGTGGTGCCTTCGCCTTCGTCTGCGCCGAAGAGCTGATCAATCAAGGCGAGGAGGTACGTGGTCTGGTCATCATCGATGCGCCGGTGCCTCAGGTCATGGAACATCTGCCTCGGTCATTCTACGAGTACACTGCATCTCTCGGACTCTTTGGTCACGACACGCCGCCATCCTACCTGATCCCACATTTCGCTGCCACAGTAGATGCGATGATGCCTTACAAAGTCGCTCCACTCAAGACCAAGCACATGCCAAAGACTGGGGTGATCTGGGCTACCGACACAGTGCTGGATGAGAAGGATGCCCCACCGATGAAGGGCATGCACTTTATGATTCAGAAGAGGACGGACTTTGGACCAGATGGCTGGGACACAGTCCTGCCCGGTGCTGAGTTTATCCTCGACCGTGTTGAGGGTGGCAACCACTTCACCTTACTGGTAAGTCGACATTTCCTCCCCTTCATAATGCTACCAGGTACTGACTACTTTGCCACAGGCAAAGGAGAACGTTCACCAAATCAAGTCATTGATCGAAAAGGTATTGGCATAGACGTAAACAGTAACATTCAGGAAGCAGGCGTTCGAAAATTCGGCGGATATTGGCTTGGCGTTCAGGTTCAAACGGAAACGGAGATAGGCTGGTTTAGGCAACATTGAAACGAATCTCCATAAGTACACATATATAGATAGTTCAAGCTAAATCCCAAAAGCAGAGAATGCAAAATCTCATACAATCCATGATCACCAATTCCGCCGTGCGTACCGTCTACATGTCGTTTGTTGTTCTCTACCTACCGGAGCGTCAGCTACGTAGAGCGGAGCAAAAGTTCCCCAGTCCCAAGTGAAAGACCATCCAGGCGTCAAGCACGCGAAACAGCCATCGGAGATCAGCGTTCGCGACACCTAAGTAGCCTAGATGATACCTACCTATACTTTATGGATCTCGAAGTTTACACCGAGAGTTCCCTTCCCTTCCCGCCTATAATCAGGAAACCCAGTTACTACTTACTTACTTATAACTTATAAGCTTGGTACTTAGAGCGACGTGGGAAAGCCTTAAGGCTACTCGTGTATAGTCGATAGGGCTTGACTTGACATTTATGAAAACGGTGAGAGTGAGGGTGGAAGCGAGAGTATACCGAGATATCGCTATTTCGCTATTTCGAGTTCTTTTCGCGGATCGATCGACGTTGTTACGGAGTTCGCCGCTGCGTTCAGCTAGCTACGTACTTAAAGACGGCGGTGGACGTAAGGTATTTATTAAAAGATGGTTCCTTTGCTATGTAATAGTTCTCAAACTATTGATAATTTATATTTATATTTATATTATATCTTTACTAAACATACGGAGGTACTATATATTTATCTTACTTTATTAACTTACTGGCATACTGCTGTCAACTTGCAGACGGCAAAAAGACTGGGTCTCACACTTCGCACTTGACGCAGCCTCTTGACGTGGCTGTTTTCGGTAAACCGTATTTCACTTTACTCTACGAAGTATGACCAGGCGCGTCAAGTAGCGTTCACCCCTCGAAACATCCGGTCTGGCTGGTCCAAGACTGGATTGGTCGAATTCAATCCGGCCAGAGTTCTGGACCTCATCCGAAGACCACAGGTAGAAGAGATCATTCCTCAAACTGCTAACACGACTGCAGACCTAGTTCAAGCCGCTGGAACGCCTATGTGTACCAGGTACACGCAAGCTCCTATAGCTCATCCGACCCAGGTCGCGGCAACAGAACGACAAATCATTCGGGACCGCAACAGCAAATGCATATAGAAGCAGGTACTTTTCCTTATTGTGTCTCTTTTTGGAAGTCATCATGCTTTTGTGCAGCTAAGTTATTATGCTTTGGTGCAGTCATCGGGGCCTAGATCCCCCGGTGGATTTTTGCTTAATGTGAGAGGAGGCCAGATTTCCCCAGGGGAAACTCCCCCAGGGAGAAATCCCATAGGGAGAAATCGATGTTTAAAAATTTAGTGTCGCTGCCTGGAAACCCCCTGGGCCTTTTGCGTGCAGGGAGGATATTCGACGTTCAGAGTGTCGCTCTTGATTGGGACCCCCCCTAGAATCCCCTAGGGTCTTTATGTTGGCGCTGACGCTGTTGCGCATACTAACTATTGTCGCCACCAAACGAAATTCCGAAGACCGCAACTAAAAGGATATGACGGTATTAGAGCGAACATAATAATCTGGCTCATTTTCTTTTATAGAGCAGATGAGGAAAGCTATTCTCTATTATATCTAATCGTACGAGTATCTGCGACTCGGAAGGCTCGTATGTGCCCCAGAAGAAGTTCGGTCGAGTGATCCATTTCTATCCGAATTTCCCCTACACGCAAATGCCCTAGGGGAAGTTCGGTCGAGTGATATCTATTCCGAACTTTCCCCTATACGTAAATGCCTCAGGGGAAGTTCGGTCTCATTAATGCGCTAAAGCTTGAGGGTGCTGCAGGTTTTTCTCGTGGGAGGGAATCAATTGGCATATAATCCAAGCTTCATGCGGGTTTAAGTCATGATCCCACAGACGGGGCTAAATTATGGGGCAGCTGGTTCTCCTGGACCAGTGGGACGACGGATTCACACCTTCTCGTGGTGTCCGGTGTGAGTACCTGTTGCGACAGGGAAACCAAGATGAATCCAGCGAGGGCGAATAAAAACAAGGCGTGCTGCCGCCTCAGGGGCTACGCGCGATACCGCTACGACAATGACAACGAGAATGACAGAGACAAACGGGAAAAGAGAAGGTCTTGGAAAAGCGGCGGGTCGAGCGCGTCTTTTACCTAGCCAGATCCGACGCCATCGAGCACGGTCACGGGGCCGCTAAACCGGATACGTATAGTTGTTGTTGTTGTTGTTGTTGTTGATTCATAGACCGTCCCAGCCGCCGTTAACTGGCAGCTATGCGGCACGATATCCAAGTAATACTTACATGAGGTTGGTCGCTTGGTAGTCAGGCTCCTCGAATTGGGTTCCCCTAACCCCTGCTTGTGCTGTGATACCCAAAGAACGCAGTGCTTGCCCTACGTTATCTCGTTCTCCAGTATGGCTCCATATTGCCCGAAGAGTCTCGTTAAGATCATGAAGCGGGCGGCCTTTTTAGCTTGTTCGGGCTTGTTCAGAATTTCTCTTAGATCCATCCTCTCCCTTCTACCGTCTCTTCGCTTCCATATCTCCATTCTGAGGTCTTTGTAGCTGATGCAAGAGAAAAGTACATGTTGTACTGTTTGGTCACCTCTTCCACATTCGCACATGGCGTCCGTAACCTCGGGTACGTGTCTTTGAAACAAGAAGTTCCGCAGGCCGATCTTTCTAGTTCGCATTTGGATGATGACCGAGCTAAGGGCCTTGTGTAGTTGGCTGTGCAGTTGGAGGATGGTACGCGTGGGAGATGGCGTTAGCGTATACGAGGTTCGGCCTCTCGTTTCGTTCTCCCAGTCGCGGGCCCACCATCTGAGGGTTTGTCGGTTCAGCTGCGTCTTGATCGGCGTCTTAAGCTGCCTTAGTAGTCTGGCGTTGCAGCGGTCTCGTCTGTATCCTTCTCCACCAGTCGTCCCCTTCTGCCTCGTGTCTGCCTCCAGCCGGTCGCCTCCTTCGCCAGTCTGTCCGCTAACTCGTTTCCTTCAATTCCTCGGTGGGCCGGGATCCAGTGGAATTCGATGTGGACGCCGCGGGCGTTTGCCGAGGCAAGGGCGTCAACCGTCCTTCTGATGATGTATTGGCCGGACGGCCGTTTTGGGTTTTTAAGGGCTTTAAGAGCTGCCTGATTGTCCGTGAAGATGGCTGCTCTTCCTCGGGTTGATTTTATGGCGATTTCGATTCCCATCAGCATGCCGACCAGTTCGGCTGCGTAGACCGTTGCAGTTGCTTCTCTTCCCAAGTACACCTGAGCATGGATGTTGGGCGGAGCCAGAAGTTGGCCTGAGCCAAGCTGGCCTGGACCAAGCTGGGCTTGAGCCTTATAAAGATCGTACTGGTTGCTCGACGAGGCGATCAGACGCAGGGCACAACTAAATCTCCACGGTCCAGTTCTGTTGGCTTCACAGTAATCCTCGAAGCTTTCCGTTCCCGCGAGCTACAGCCCACCCAGTACATCAATCTCCCTTTGGCCTTCTTTTATCTTCCGACTGCGCCTTCACCCATCCGCAGCAAATCTCCGCCGCTTACGCGCACTGTAAGGTGCTCTACTTCAAGAATGGATCTCGAGGTTATACCTCCACAGGACATGAGGTCATTCCATTCGGCGTCTTCAGGAATGTCGTGCTATCAAACAACACTGGAGCCCAGATTAGTCTCACTGTCGTCTTTAATGACATATTGCCATGCATCATGACAGAACGTACGCCGCACCGATGTGCCAGACTCGCAGCACTAGGCGAGCGAGTAATCTTGGATTTCACCGAAATGGTCAGCGCGGATAGCACGGACACTTGCGATATGTTTCTCGACAACTCATTCCGCCTCATGCTTATGGATCTACACGATTCTACGATGATGGAGGGCGGGTCTTTTCCCAATGGACACAACTGAGGCCGTTCGAGAGCTTCTATCTCCCCAATTGTGCCCCAATTGCCTGGAAGACTATGTTCCTGCGGATGTCCTCTTGATACAGCAATTCTGTGGCAATAAGTTTCACTTTATCATGCATCAGCGAACATGCCCCTTAGGTCGAACGCGAGACTGATGGGAGCCGAGACGACAAGAGCCAAATGTCCGATGTGTCGTGCGGAGATGGAGCAACTGACTCCTACTGGATGTGCGACACGCGATATTTGCAAGCCGAATCAGCCGCCAATATCGCGGAACCAACAATCCAGCCGCAGGCTGAAGGAACGGGGAAATGAGACACATCAGATAGTTGGAGGCGACGTATTGTACCAGAAATCACTCAAACCATAATCCCATCTTTCCTCAGGCTCCTCGGTACAACGCCCAGATGCTCAGGAGACGGAATGTCCTCAGGATTGACATTGGCGAAGCGTCTCATCCTGCAGCGCGACGGCCTGTTGATTTAAGACATGTCAAAATACTTATTTCTGTTCATTCTTTTCTCCTGAAGCCTTCTCTTCTGAAGCCCTTTCTTCTCCAGTTCTTTCTTCTACAACTTTCACCTTGGGAACTGTTTCTTCTACATCCTTTCCTTTTGTGCAACTTGGCCACGACGCAAGTCCTGCAATGTCCTCATCTCTGAGCCCGGTCTTCTGCTTGAATGTTTCCAAAGAGCTCCTGTTCATACCAACAACAAAACCATTAGACCCCACCGATATTGCGACAGCGAGAGGTTGTCCATAGAAACTGGGGCCGAAAATAGGTCGACCAGGTGTATTCATTCCCCCTTTTTGCTCGCCGCCGGGATATCCTACTGTAGTTGCAGCTTCTGCTGTGTTGCGTGGTGCCTCGAGCATCAGGCGATTTCCACCGAAGCTGATGGCGAAGAAGTCATTACAACCTCCATCACGGACAGAGACAGATATGGAAATATTCGGGAAAGAGTGGAACAAGAGACACAGCGAAAATGTAGGCATCGCAGGCAGGATCCGGAGGACGACGACCGCTGTGACATCGTGGTTTCAGGTTGGCTCTAGCAATCTGGCCTTGAATCAATGCTGACGAATTATCAGACTTCCTGGAGGAAGAATGGGAGCAAGAGGAGTACAATACTTGGTTTAGGGAGCAGATGGCGAGTTCTCCTTGAGCGCAGCCTTGAATTGTTCCTTTCATTTCCTTAGCGACGTGTGAGACGTGCTACTCGCAGAGACATAGGCAGGAAAAGTAAATACACCGTCATAATCTCTAGCCATTTCCGCTTGTCATTGACGAACTGTCCTTGAAGGAAGAATCGTCTCGATCCACTCTCTTGGCCGCTCGTTGCTCCGCTTCCATGATATTGCTTTCATCATCAGTGTCCAACTGCTCTTCTGGGATGGGAGTGCGGCGCCGCTTTCGTAGGACAGGTCTATCGCTGGCGATTGCCTCAACCTCGATCGCCTTTTCTGCATCGTTCAGGAAGTTGTAGAGGCTGGTGTAGGAAACAAAAATAGTCCCTTCCAGGTTGTCGAACGTTTGACAAAACTCGGCACTTGCAAAGTCCCGTAGGTGGACGCGTAATCCACATTCCGGATCAAGATTTGGCTCACCACTGTTGTTATGGAATACTTGGACTTCGGAAGTAGTGGTCCATACAGTAGTACCTTTTAGTACTACAGCTCGAGCCACAACGGCTGATACCACAACAAATTGCAGCACCACGCTCATTCCGGATCGAATGAAGCTGGTGCTGCAAAATACACCTACTCTGCTTTCCCATTTTGTGTTCTAGCCGCAATCTTCACTCTCGACCAACCTTCTTTTTCCATGGAACACTAGATTTAATTGAAAACAATGATCGATTGATTGATTATCTACGTAACTATGGTGCCTCTCCCTCAATGACCAATCCCTCGTACTCAGCCAAGATCCGTGGGTCGATCACGTCGAGGCATTCTGAAAAGGAGGGCGACGGCATGGACGTCGAGCTGCTGCTTCTCTTAGTGCCTATCGCCGAATCTTCAGTCGTGCTGCCATCTGTCTCACCATCATTGACGAACACCATCCCAGCAGGCTTAGTAGAAGGCTTTGTAGAAGGGCCAATAGACCGCGGTAAGGTCGCGGAGCGGTTTAGCTTCACGTGCAAGTTGTACTTGTGCATCGTGGCGGCGTGATTGAGCCAGGCGGACTCATTCTCAAACTCCTGTCCATTGCATATCTCGCGCGGACACAGCACAGGGCCTTTGGGGAAGCAGTTCAAGCGTACATTCTCTAGGTGGCGCCGCAGTGAGTCTGGGCGTTGCTTTTGTCGCGGCCGAAACTCCCGCAATCCCTTCTTACTCGCGCAGAATATGCATTGGTCGGAGGGGAACTCAAACGGATCGGGCTGAGGCGACAAACACTTTTCTTCCAGTTTTGCATCAGTATCTGCGGCATCTTCGAACTCAGCCCACCTGCATATCTTCGCCCGGCGAGAGGGCTCCTCAAGCTGGGAAAATGCAACCAGGTCATCGATCACCTGGATTTGCCGCGACAGAGCCTCTTCACCCGTCAATGTCTCCGTGTCTGGTCCAAAGAAAGCATCCGCAATCCATTTGTGTTTGGCACTAGAGAATATGGGCTTTGGAGGTTCCCACTTGTCCTTATCTGGTTTCGCTGAGGTGGTATCTGAATTCTGACAAAGCATCTGATCAATTTGTTTATCTACCTCGTTGAGTGGCATCGTCACAAAGTAGCTCTGTTTGATCTTTGATCGTTCTTCTTGGCGGAACTGGTCTCGTAAAGTGAGAAATCTGCTGACCCAACTCTTTGTGCCGTTTGTGGATCTCTGTGCCTCCGGCCTTTCGCATGGACCCGTATAGGGCGACCATTTCAATGTGAAGTTGCCTCCGCTCCCTGCGCATTTCGACAAGCCGCGGACAACGGCTGATGGAGCGGCGCTGCTCATCAGTGATATCTTTAGGGGCCTGTGGGTCGCGCTTCCGGTTCATTTGCGCGACCACATGACAGAGTTGAGCCTGCTGCAGTCGGAGTAGGATGACACTCTGGACGTTGTGGTGGATGAAATGGTCATTGCAAAGACGTACTGATCAGTCTAGGCAGAGGATGACTGAGATGTACTTTGGCTACTTTTGTCGCTGCCGGTACTGAGGTCATGATGGAAGAACAAAACTGAGCAAAGGGCGGTGAATTCTTCCTTCTTATGCTAGGCTTGTGCTTGGCGCCTTGGCCAGGGACAGACTGCTATAGCTGACTTTTGGCGGCAGATGAAGTGGATGGTGATAGGAGGGAGGTGTTTTTGTCGCCAGCTTGTGACTTAGCACAATCGGGAAGCGGAGCAATGATGTGTTGTGGTGATGCGCAGGCGTCGGGCGGGAGCCTTTGGCGCGTTGGTGTATTCAACGCTTAGTGCTCTTGGCACCTACGGCGGGCTAATAATATATATGCTCCACCCCACAAATCCTAACAAAAGATGCAAGTGCTCCTCGTGGAGCATACTTGCCAGGCCAGATCAAAGCAGCCTTGGTCTTGAAGGAAGATTATATTCTCAGAATGCAGCGCACTATTCCAAAGCGGATTGTTCTTTGCTTTGACGTGAAATACGAGCTTGAAGAAGCAGCTATGATTGAAACATTTTTCACATTGTTTGGCCCAAAACCTGCTGATGACTTTTATTCACATTTATGCGCCCCCAATCTGTCCTCCAAGATGCATATCGTCCTCGACCTTCATTGCAAAACAGTACCGACTGTCGATCTCCACGCGATAGAGCACGAAGTTTTCAAGGTCAAAAAGGGTGATGAGTTGTATGTTGTCTGTCTCTCGAAGAAATCGTGGCTAACCAACAAGTTAGTCACTTCAAGAAACTCGATAACAGTGCTTGTGAGTATGCTCGCCAGCGCTGTTATGCGCTTAGCTGGGGCACGGACTGGAACTATCCAAAGGAATTGGACAGTGTTCTTTTGGCACAGTTTGGGCAATCTCCAGGCAGATTTGTGTCTTGAATATTGAGGGACAAAGGCAAGTCCCTTAGCTTCCCACTTGCAGGTACACATGGTTCTCACTTGGGACGTGCGTTGGCTAGGGGACATCAGAGATAGACACCTCGCACTTGATGGTGAGGATTGCTGGTGCAACGGGCATATGTCTTAGCCTGAATCTCGCACATTTTTGGAGTGGATGTAAACGGCAGAAGATTTCACTCAAGCAGGATTTGAAGGAAATGAGCTATTGCTGACAGAGCAAAATACAGTATATTAATGTTAGTGAGTGTGTTGAAGAATGTCTGCAATGTGCTTGGCCGCTTAGCTGGCACAGCAACGATAGTGACTCACAGTTTTGACCCTTATTGCCCAGTTTTTTTTTTGAATTGTCTCACTTTTGTTGTTGTTCAGCCAATTACTTAGGGCATGTGTTGCCATCACTGGTCAGTCTCAGCAACAGAGAAGAGGTCCTATGTCATGATATCACTATGCACTCATACTGAACCATAGCCAAATTCCTCACACAATGATTGATAAGCAAAGTACTATATAGACAGTCTTTGCATACAAATCTTTTAAGTTTCTTAATTGTTAATCTTTATCAATACAAGACTTTAACATTGAAACTTCATCAAATAGCTGTCATAATGTAGTGTCTCACATTGTTACATATCTTACTCATCAACCTCTTATAGATAAGAGACTTGTAAATTTACAATTTTAACAACTTTATCTTTTTAAAGAGTGACAATTTATTACATTATAATATGCAGATTAAAAATCAGCAAAATGAAACAAAGTCATTCTCTGACTATATTGAGACTTAAGTAATCTTTAAAGAACAGAAATCTATAGAGATTCAGACTGTTATTTAAACTGTAAAGAAGAAAAATCAACATTTAAATAAATAGATTTGTCTAATTAAAATTAGACAGATCAATGATGAGAAAAGATGATAATTCATAAAAATTAATTGCAAATCACAAGCATTTAATATGTATAATGAGATTGATGAACTTCTGAAAGATAAAGATTCTTAAGTCTCATTTAAGAAAGAACTGCATACAGAATCTTTTTATGCTTTTATTAATTTTTTAAATTTAATAAAGTGATATACATTCAAAGTTGTGTATGCACTTTCAGCAAAACAGATGCAACAGCTGAAGAACTTACTCATATATAATGAAAAGTTTATTTATAAATATACTAAATTTATACACAGTGTTGTAACAGCATTTTACTTAATTTCTAAAAACTTCTTTAATAATTACAATAAAATTCTCTTTGTCATGCAGTTCTTAGCAAAAGAACCTTAAGATGCATAATTTTGTCACATTAATGAGAATAAACTTCTAAATAATAAATTATAAATATTCTTTTTAAAGTTTCTGCTTAATCTCATTAAGAACTCAGTGAACTATGAACTTAATACAGTACAGAAATACTTAAAAATTATATAAAAATTTATTTAATTAGTTTAAGCTTTTACAACATATTTCAGCATGCTGAAAGATCAGTTCTTAAGTTAAACAGAGAAATAGAGAATAAATTATTTCTTTATGAAATTTTAATTTATTGAAAGAAAGTACATACTTATGCTATACTATGTCATTTAGTGAAATCTCTAAACTGTGTTGTCTATGAGCACATCTTGATCAAGAGAGTTACAGAAAAAGTAGAAAGAATATTAACTGCAATTAACATAAATAGAATCTTTACTCAGTCTCTGATATTAATTCTATTTTACTTTATAAAAGCAGCTAGAACATTACTTCTCAACATTCTCACTCAGTAAGGCTGCATCTATTGACTCTCACTGACAGCAAACATCAGATGACTAAATGCATCATTAAGAATTCAATAAATCATTTAAGAATTTAATTAATCATTAACAGTAAGTTTTATAAGTTTAATGAATCACTTAAAGATTTATTTAAACAGAGATTTAATAAGTCTATCAACAATTATCTCTTAACTGAGCACAAAGTCTATCTGAATCTGATTGTGCTTATGCAGATCACAAATGTTGTAATAAAAGACATTAATGTGCTTTAATCACTCATATATATATACATTCTTAATTAAGATCAAGACAGCTTAATTATCTTTTTTAAGCTGAATGAATAAAGATACTTAATGAGCTTTGTTCTTTTGAATGCTTATGCAGTGTAAGTTAACTTCAAGATATTTATTTATATTTATATCTTTTAATATCTGTTCAAGTCAGATCTCAGTCTTTGTGCATATTGACATAATTATGTATTCAATCTCAGTGATTAAGATAATGATGAACTTCTATTTTTGATTTGTTCACAATACTGATTTATTTTTAAGCATATAAATGCATTTTAAAATTGATTTTCAATTCTGTTTATTCAAAGCATAGTTGAAGTCAGAGTATTTAAACATTGCTTAACTCTCATTAAAGCTATACATAATGCTGAGATTGATGATTGATCTTATGTACTACAGTAATTTCTTAAGTATGTATTTATAATGCTTCACAAAATTGCTGAGATATTAACTTAATCAATTTAGTGTGAAGACAATGTCTGATTAAGTATGAATTGCTGCATACATTAAACTTTTAATTGTCTATTAATACTGTCTTTAATCTATTCTTTGATCAGTTAAGTCAGCAAAATAAAAGACATCATATTTGTTAAATGAAATGCTGATGACTCTGTGCTTATTAGATCACATATAAAGATTCTTTAATATCTTGTTTACATAATGAGTCTGATTCAGATGCAGAGTTCTCATTTTACAATTATATATGACTTAAATATTAAGAATTTTCTGTGTCTCTCTTAAGTTCTTGACTTTGAACATGTTCATAAGAGCTTGCTTGAATCAGAGAATGTGTAATAGATTTGTTGAAGTCACAACAATATCATTTATATAAAGAAGCAGCATAATTCTTTTAATGCTGTAAAGAAAAAGACAGAGATCAATCTTGCTTTAATGAAAACTTAATTTAAGCAGTTTAATGACACATCATTTATATCAGTCTTATGCAACTTGCTTAAGATCATAAAGACTGTGCAGTATGCACAGAACATGATTAGATGCAACATTGACTTTAAAAGAAGATGTTATATAAATTGTTTTCTTCAGAAAGAATTTTGTAAAGATATTATTGACATTTACTTGATGACACTTTAAATTCTTGAGTGTGATGATAATCAGAAAGACTTGCAGAATGTTAAATTTGACAGTGAAAGTAAAGATGTTTTTATAATTAACATTATATGTCTATAAAAAGTCTCTTGTCACAAGTCTTGTCTTGAGCTTGTTTAAGAATTCATCAGTGTTCAGCTTGAGTTTAAAAACTTATTTACTGATTATAATGTTGATTCTTCTTGATGATACAGTCTCTTTTCATATTTCATTTACTGTCAAGACTGTCAGCTCTGCATGAATGATGTTCTTTTACATTTCTTCTCAGATTAAGTCTCTCACTGCTTCAGCATAGATAGCAGATGTTAAAATGTCAGATCTGATCACAGAATCTTCTTTGTCTACAGAGAATGCTGTAAGTGTCAGTATAACTCTTAATATTTTAATTAAGAACTCATTTACATCTTAATTATTATTGCTGTTGTCTCTCTTTCATTTTAAAATCTCAATGTGCAGAAAGATTCTAACTTCTTTAAATGTTATTATCTTAACTTAATCAGTGTTGATCTTCTCATTTAATGACTCATCTAGATTGACTGTAGTCAACTTGATCTCATATTGTTTATCTTAAAACTTGTCAGCCTTAATCATAATTAAGTTAGACTACATCTTATTGTTTTAAGTTATAAGTGTTTAATCTAAAGCTGTGATCTTCACAATAATTAACTTCTTCTATAAAGGTTTAACAGATCTTCTATTTAAAAGAACATTTAATGTTTACTGTTACAGTCTAAGATCAACAGTGTCTTTCTTCTTGCTTTTAGTAAACTTCACAACATAATTCTTAATGATGCACTTAAGATCTGAAGCTCAAAGCTGATACTGTTTTATGATTTTCTCAATGTAGCTTATGAAGACTCTCACTTATTCTTGATTCATAAATTTGTTACATTTATCTTCAGATAGTAACTTGAGATCAATGTAGCTATAGCATTTGCATTTTTATATATAGATGTAATTGATGAATGATTTCACATTAATGAAAGCTTTCTTGAGAGTTGTCTACTTATCATTAATTAAGAAATCAGTTACTGTTCAATTACAAAGATAGATATCTGTCTATGCTGTTTGTACTTAGAACTTTATTGACAGTTATATCTTTTTAATTATGATGTACACTGAGTTCTCAGTGATTCAGATGATTCTTTCAGCAATGTCATTCTGAATTGACATGTAGAGCACTGTGTATTGCAGTGTAATGTTAAGAGACTTGCATTAGTCATTTAAAATGAATTTTAACTTCATTCTATTGTCACTTTATACAGCAAGAATCTTTGCATCAGTCTGAAGTTCAGTCTTTAGCTGTCATTCTTGCAGTGTCTGTAAAGTCTCATCATATCACTTCAGCAGTATCATTCACATCTTTCAGAAGTGATTATCTATTATCTTCAGAAAGTACTGATATTCATTAAATGACAAGAATAATGAGCTGTATATGTCAATAAAGATAAGAATGAGAATGTTAGTCTTTCTTTTGCTTACAGTGTAATCTTACTTGTTGATGAACTTAATCAGAACACAAATCTCACACATGTTCTTGTTGTTCTCAATGATGAGAATTGACTTTTCAAGAGTTATCATCTTGTGAAGATTGTGCAACTTTGTGAAATCAAGATGAGCAAATTGTTAATGTTAAAGTCTATAAGTCTTGATCTTTTCATTTAATGATGCAGTGTTAATGTCTAAGAAGTCAGTCATAAGATCATGTTCATGAGTCTGAACATGTAAGCTTACATTTAAAGCAATAACAGAAAAGATGATCTCTGAATGTGATGTGTGCACTGTAGATATCAAAACAAATTCATTAAGACTCTTTGCAATGTATTTAATTATATAGACTTTATCTCACTCTGATGTTTCTATTATAGTCTTGCTGTGCTTATCATACATCTAAAGACAGTGTTGATTAAAGCTTTTATGCAGTTTCATTTTGCACATTTACTTTCTTAACAGAAGATTGATCTCAAGTTTAGATACATAAAGTGTTGAACTCAGTCTTACAGAATTTTCTAACTTAACTTACATAATATTACTTTACAATAATAAGAGTATAAATGTTCTCTTTTAACTTTAATTTATTGATGTCTCATTCATATAAGAAAGTCACTGAAGAGTTGAAGTTAATCAGTTATGTATGAGAAGAATTCAGAGTCTATAACTCATTTAGATTTAAACATCTTACTGACAGTCTTCTTAAATAAAGTAGTGATTTCATTATTAACTTTTTCTTTCTCTTTAAATTTAAAGAAGAAATCATCATCATTACTGTCACTGACTTCTGCATTAAAGACTCTGTATCTCTTTTCTTTTTCTTTATAAACTGACTTCTGATACAACTTAACTGCAGTCAATCTGTGCAGCTTAATCATAATTAATTTGCTTATCTTCTTTTAAGCATCTTACTTGATATCAGAAAGAAATTTGCAATCTTTAATGAAATGAAAGCTGTTGCAAAGAAAGCACTTAATAAAGCAGCAAGAAGAATGATCACTGTCTGAGCTGAATGATCTGCAATAATGTTACTTAATATTAACTATGCAGTGATTTAATAAATTACAATTTTAATTCATTAAATGTTGATCTTCTTTCTGTTTATCTATTCACAAAACAATAACAGTCTTATTAATTTTAAACTGTGTCTCTTTCTTCTAAAGCTTTTATAGATCTCTCTTGACATCTGAATTATTCTGAGTATTAATGACATTGTAAATTACAATGTACTTAACTGATAGCACTTAAAGCAGTATCTAAAATCATTGTTCTGATTTAAACAACCTGATTATGTCAGACTGAGTTGCAGTGATCTTTTTATTAAGTTTGCTCAGATAAATTTATACTTCTTTAATAAATACATTCTTTAACATTCTGTACTCAACAAACTTCATCAAATATTGTCTTTTAATTGTCTGCAGCTTCTTCTTGTACTTAAACTTTAGCATATCTTAAACATTCTTTGTACTGATTTTGTTCATCAGATATTCTTAATCATCTCTGTTTATGCAAATAATAAGTCAATATAAAATCTTTACATCAATTTTCTGACTTTCAAAGTCAAGACTACTGAGAGAAAATGAATCTAAGAATTTACTGATTAATGTGTTGACTGCTAAAATTTCAACAACATTTTATAGATCTTCTTTTATCAGTCATCTTTTCATGAGAATGAATCATTGATTGCAGTTCTCATGAATGAGAATTGAGATGAGTTGTTGCTTTGTAAAGAAGTTGTTGAAGTTCATGATGATGATAGTTGACATGTAGTATAAGAAGTGAATAAAGTAAAATAACAATGTATACATTGAAGATAATATAAATAAAATAAATAAAAAGCTTTTATATCTTTTATTCTGTGAGACAATAGTGCTTATTCATTTCAATGACTCATATTAAGCTACTGAAGAACAGTGCTCTCTGAGCAACTGTAAATGCTGATTTTTGCTGAGATCAATTCTTTATGAATCTTTCAAGTTAAATATACTCAGCTATCACAGAATGCTGATTCTGCTAAAGTCAAATTTATCACAAATCTCAATAATCAGTAATACTGCTAAAGCTGAATTGACTGTGAACCTTAATAGTTGATGTACACAGCTATCATCAGTGTACTGATTCTGCTAAAGTCAAATTTATTATAAATCTTTTGTGAACCTCAAAAGTCAACATACTCAGCTGCTGTCACACTAGAAGTATACACTTTCTCTGAGAAGCTTCTTGTTAATTTGAGCTCATAATCTATTGAAAGAAAGTAGATGTTTATGTTATATTATGTCATTTAATGAAATCTCTAAACTGTGTTGTCTATGGGCACATCTTGGTTGAGAGAGTTACAGAAAAAGTAGAAAGAATGTTGACTGCAGTTAATGTAAATAAAGTCTTCACTCAGTCTCTGACACTAGTTCTATCTCACTTCATAGAAGCAGCTAGAACATTGCTTCTCAACATAATTAAAGATTTAAATGACTTTAATTAACTATTAAGATCTCTCAAAGACAAGAAAAAGTCTAATAGCTTTGACTGTTAAACTAAAGATTAATCAGTGATCTGCAGATAATTATACAGTTTAAAGTTATATTATTAAGAAAATTTATAAGCATCATTTACATTCTTTCATTTAGACAGCAAAATCACAGCAAAACAATTGTCTCAACTCTGAGACTATAAAATTAAGTCATCATAACAATGTAGACAAATCTTGTTTTAAGATTGATGTTAAAAAGAATGATTACTATAATTATAAGAGATCAGATTATTTCTTAAAGAACTGCAGAAGTCTTCTGAAAAATCTTAATTATATTAAGATTAATGTAGTCAAGACAAAAAAAGACAGAGTCTTGTTGACTGTGCTTTAGTGACAAAAATTAAATTAAAAATTATAAAGAAATCTAGCATTATAAAGAAAGATCAAGTCTAAATTAAATTTAATTAAATTTCTGTCAGTGTACTGTTAAACACTGCAGCAAAAATTAATATAATGTCTTAATGATATGCTGTTGCTCATTAATTAACATGAATTGATGTGAAACTCTTAAGATCAGAGCTTTTAAAGAGACAATATGTTTACTGTTATGATATGTATTTAATGAAGTTGTTAAAAGGTGGCACCACACTAGTAGCACAGCTATTATGAGTTATATATCTAACACTCTCTCTAACTTACAATCAGCCTGTGACCAGACCGCAGGTGTAAAGGGTGTGCGCAGATAGCGGTTTGAACTTGTGACCTTTGAGTGCCTATCACATTTACTCTCTTACTATGAACTTAAACCACCAGCAAGATGACTTAGGCACTGTTTTTATGCAAGTTATCACTGCACTAACCTGAGCTCATAACCTGTTAAAAGGTGGCACCACACTAGTAGCACAGCTATCATGAGTTATATATTTAACAGAAGTATAGACTCATCAACAATTAAGAATAAGAGCAAATTGAAGAGCAGTTATTTTATATTTTAAATAAGAATAAATCTGAACTCATCTTTGATCTCTTAGATCTGAAATGATAATGTATTTATATTGATTGTGACTTATATACATAACATTATAAGATAAAAAAAATGTCTTTAACTATTAATGAGTCTAAAGTGTTTACTAATAACATTCAAAATTAACTTACTGTTTATACATTGTTAATGATGTCTAAATCAGACTCATCAACAACTGCTGTACATGTTGTTGATAAAATGTCAACACTATCTCAACAATACAACAAATATGTAGATGTGTTCTTTAAAGAGAATGCTGACAAATTATCATCTTATTAAGATTATGATCATGTCATAAAGACAGAGAGACATAAATTACTTTATAAATTATTTTATAACTTGTTGAAAACAGAGTTATGAGTGCTTAAAGAATATTTAGATAACATCTTAACAAAAAAATAAATATAACATTCTGTCAGCTCTGCAGAAGTATCAGTTCTGTTTATTTTAAAAAATGAAGAAAACTTATATTTATGTATTGACTACAAAGATCTCAACAAGATTACAGTCAAGAACTGTTACTCTATGCTGCTGATTAATAAGACACTTAATCATTTAAGTGAAGTCAAGATATTCATTAAACTAAATCTTAAGAATATTTATCACTGCATTAGAATCAAGAAAGACAATAAGTGAAAGACTGTGTTTTATATATATTATAATTATTTTAAGTACATAATTATGTCATTTAGACTGATTAATGTCTCAATAACTTTTTAAATCTATATTAACTGAGTATTAACTGAATTAATTAATGTCTTTTGTATAATATATCTGAATAATATCTTAATCTATTTCAGTTCTTTAGAAAAACATTAAAGTCATATAAAATAAATTTTGAAGCAACTTCAACAGTTTAAACTGTATGCAAATTTAAAGAAGTGCACTTTTTATATTATATAAGTGAAATTTCTTAAGTTCATCATCTTCACTACTGATGTTTTGATGAATCAATAATGAGTCAAAATCATAAAGAAATGACTGATATCTAGAAGCTATTATAAAATATAAATATTCTTAAAGTTTACAAACTTTTACTGTCACTTTATACAGAACTATTTTAAGATTACTGCTTCTTTAACTGATCTGTTAAAAGACAGCAAAAACAGCAAGAAGATAGATGCATTTAAGTAATTATAAATGACAATGTAAATTTTTTGCAAGCTTTGCAATGTCTTTATATAGACATCTATTCTGATGCACTTTAACTCAAAGCTAAGAGCTCAAATTGAAATTAATATCTTAATAATTAAGTTAATAAATATCTACTTACAGCTTCAGATAAATGCTCAATGACATTTTGTTATCTTTTAATTAAGAAAGTTAAATCTGATTAAAACACACTATGAAATTTATAATCAAGAATTGTTGACAATTATAAAGGCATTTAAACATTGACAACACTATCTTGAGAATAGTTATTATCTTATTGAGATACTTACAGATCACAATAATCTATAAGAATTTATGAATGTAAAATTATTAAATAGAAGATAAATACACTAAGTTATGAGATTAGCTGCTTATGATTTTATAATCATACATTAATCAGAGAAGACAAATCTCATTAATGTGCTGTTGAGATGCTCTGACTACAAAGTTAAGAAGAACATGAACAGATTGTTGTTAACATTGTAATGAAAGCTAATTACACTATTTTAAAAATTAAAATTAAGCATTACTGTTCTAGTTAGTCAGATCAATGCTTGAAGCTTAAATTTACAAATTATGCTGACTGTTTTATTAAAAGAATATTGATTAAATACTTAGACTGAAGATTATAACTGTTAAAAACAAGTCAATAAGAAATTTAGAGAGTCTTCATTCAGAAATGAATTAAAGAATGATGATTATATATTTAATTTATCTATACACAATGTAGCAGAAGAGCTGCTTAACTTTATTGCTGAAACTATTGATTGTAAACAGTTCATTTTATATGCATTAATTTAGAAAGTAATTAATGATGAAATGATACATAATAAGAAGCAATCACTCTTTCTTGAATTTATTCATCTCTTGCAGAACACTGATGTTTTAACAGTAAAGATGTAATAAGACTTGAAATTACAGAGTAATTATAATTATTAAAACATTAATGACAGTCTGTAAATGTTTAATTTTACTGAATTACTTTGTCACAAAAGCAAGATATACATATTATTTGACAAAGTCATTAAGAATGAGCTTATGAAGCTGCATCATGACAATGTTTTAACAGAACATTATAAAGTAGACAGAATAATCAATTTGCTGTTCAGAAAGTATTATTGAATTAATATGATGAATGATGTTTAAGAATATGTTGCTTTATATACTGTATGTTTAAGAATTTAAGTATTAAGACATCATTCATATGACAAATTACAGTTATTGTCATTATCTACTCAATCATAAAAGAAGATAACAATGAACATAATTACTGATTTGCTGTCTAACAAATAAGAAACTAATGTTTATGACTTTATACTGATAATTATGAATCATCTTACAAAAATAACTCAATATATTTCTGTCATTAAAAAACTCACTGTAATTGAGTTAGCTGATATATATATTGAACAGATTATATGCTGCTATGAAGAACTTAAAAATATTATTTCAGACTGAGAATTAATCTTTATTAATGCATATTGATTTAAATTCTGTTATTAACTTTAAATGAAGTGAAAATTAAGCATTATCTTTTAATTATAAACTGATGATTAAATTAAAAGACAGAATCAAATTCTAAAACATTATTTACATTATTATTGTTGTAAAGAATAAGATGACTGAGTGTTCTTTTTGTTAATAACAGAGTTTGTGTATACAAACAGAAAACATATAATAATTAATTAAATACTGTTTAAGACATTAATGAACTATCACTTAAGAATTGCTCAACATGTTGAGAACAACATTTATGAAGAGAAGATGTCAGCAGCAAAAGACTGAGTACAGTAAATGAAGAAAATCTGTATCATAATGATAAAGTGATGACAAGCTGCTGTAAAAGTACAAATCAAGTATTTTGACAAAAATTATGTTCAAAAAAGCTACAACATTGATGATTTAATGCTATTGTTCATCAAGAACTTGAAGCAATACAGATTAAGCAAGAAACTGTTGCACAAATTCATTAAATCTTTTTAAATTATCAATTTTATTAATAAATAAGCATACTGACTGATTCTGCCTGCTTATTACAGAATTTATAATGTATTTTATGTCTCATATTTAAAGTTTCATAAATGTTGTTTAAATAATAATTCTTTGTCAGAACTGCTTTCTCTGAACTTCATAAATGATGAGAAAGAATATGAAATTGAAGAGATCTTGAGTAAGAGATAAAGAAAAGAATAGTTATAATATAAAGTTAAGTGAGTAGAATATTTGATAGAATATAATGAGTGACTTTAAGTAAAGAATATAAAGAATGTGAAAGTGTTGTTACAAGAATATGATATAAGAACAGAAAGAAAGTGCAAACATAAATGAGATTTAAGAAATTAAAAACTTCTATTGAAAATATTCTACATAATATTATCTAAAAGAAGTGAAGTCAAAACATAATTAATACATTAACAAAATGCTATTAAATCATTCTGTTATCTCTGCATCTGCATTGTTATCAGAAGCAGAAGATAAGAACAATAACTATTTATTAATGTTATAATTACTGTTAAAGTGATTAAGCTACAGTATTGAGTTGTGAAAGCTTTTTAAGATGTTGTTACTTAATTAAAGAAAGAAAAGTCTGCACTTGAAGTAAAGTAAGCAACATGATGACAACAGCAAAGTGTAAGAAAACTAAAAGAACAAATTATAAAGTGAAAAATATTTAATATAAATGTCTGCATTACAGTAACTGTCTGCTGCTCTTAAATTATGAGCAGCAACAGATTACAAATCTTTACAGATTTATAATGACTGCTGTGATGCTCTGCAACATAAATAATGTAGATGATGACATACTTAATAAATGATGTCTGTATACAATTAAGACAACACTGAAGTTAAGATTAATGAACATTATTGACTGTTATGATGATGATATAATTGATAAATGTATGCAAGTTGTTAACTCAATAATTAAAGAATGTAAAGATCTATTATCATTAATGCATCACAAGATGACAAGAAACTTTCTGTTAAATTAAATTATACAGCTTTTAAAGCATCTTATAATAATTACAATTCTAATTCTTAACAATGTTACACTGACTGATGTTGTCACTGATATGTTTTGAACAGTAAAGACAACAGAGAGAATTTAACTTGTTGTTGATGTAATAATTATAATGTGATATTAAGATGATGTCAGTGTGAATGAATAAGAAGATAGAGAAATTGTTAAGAATATAATGTTATGAAGTAATGACACTCTCAGAGATTGAGATAAAAATAGAATTGAGATGTAATGTGTGTAATGATGTTATTGTGAAAGAAGAATGTAATGTATGATATAAAGCAGAAAGATATTTATCAATTATAGTCTTAGACTCAGCACTCTTCTAAATGATGAGTTTCTTATAAATCAATTACATCTCAAAAATGATGTTCTGTAATGTCAATGACACAGTAATAATCATTAAATAAGCATTTTTAATTAAATCTATCAACAATGACTCATTTACAGCTTAAGAAAGTGAAGACAGAGTGTAAAAAGACAGCATTTCATTATTAAAAAGATTGAGTAAATATAACTGTATTTATATATAGTAATGAAATCTTTGCTGCTGTCTTTTCTGTACAACAACATTATTTAAAATGTACATCTCATCATTATTGTGTAAGCATTTTATCAACAGATTCATTTTAAAACACTTACATTTCTCATATTCAGTATTCTTTTTTGCTGTGTTCTGTTTCTGTATTTCATTTCAGTAAAACAAATATCTTAATGATATTACTTACAGTACTCATTGCATTCTTAACTGACTTAGCTCTTGCAGACTTAATCTTTAAGATTGACTCTGATAAATTTATTAATTTATTGATGTTTAAGACTGTGTTGATGAATGATGTTTAATGATGAGAACAACAGAAATTTAAAGATTTTTTGTTGCATTTCTTTATATTTATATAAGTGCATCTCTTAGACTGCAACATTGTTAAAATGTATTGATGTCTTAAATGTTATACATATAGAAATTGCTGACAATCTCACTGAATTCTTAATGAAAAATACAGCAAAGAAAATATTTCTCTTATTTTTTTTAATGATTATGATGTTACTGTTGCTATGCTTTTGCTATTGTGTCATTTATACAATGTTATAAGAGAGAAGTGCTGTTCAAAGATATGAAGTTGCTATAACTTTGATATATTAAGATGTTGAAGATGAAATGAATGCAAATTATATATGAGAAAGAGTTTCTTATATATTGTGATTAAACAAAGAGATCACTGATCTAATCAATTTAAAAATAAAAAAAAGTTAATCTTACTTATATTTTATATATTATTTACTGTTAAACAAAGCTGAATTATCATCTATCTGAATGTGACAAACTTAAAGTATTATACAAGATTATCAGTCTAGCTGAGATAGACAACAAGCAAAATACATAAAAATGTTAAGTAAATCATTGCTTACATCTTACTGATCTGATTTCATGAAATTATAATGTATCTATAATGTCAGTAATATATCAATGCACTGAAGAATCAGTGCATAGAAGAGAAGACAATTATTATGATATTATTATGTATTTATATTAAATCATAGCTGAATTTCTTACATAATAATTGATAAGTGAAATACTATATAGACAGTCTTTACATATAAATCTTTTAAGTTTCTTAATTGTTAGTCTTCATCAATACAAGTTTAATATTAAAACTTCATTGAATAGCTGTCATAATGTAGTGTCTCACATTGTTACATATCTTACTCATCAGTCTCTTATAGATAAGAGGCTCATGAGTTCACATTCTATCAGGTAAAAGGTGTCTTAGTGAGTCTTAATTAAGTCAGGTCTAGAATAGCAGTTGAGCTAAGATGAAGGCCAGCATCATAAGGTCAATATGGTAGTTCTGGGCCGCTTTTGATCTATTTCGCACCAGTTGTCCCCGCCATCAGAATGAGAATACCAAGCTCAGTGTCTTCAAAATTTGGACCACTGCCTCTGTTGTTGATGCCTCTTGAAGAGTCTAATGTTCAAGCAATGAAAGACTCCTGCAGTGGTTCAACATCTCAAATGCGCGAAGACATGCAGCCAAAAACAGGGAACTTGCAATCATACATGTTCTAAGAAGTGTTATGATGATGATGATTGTGGTCTTTGTATTCTCTTTCTGTGAAGTAAATATCTCCTGTCTGTTACTCTAACATCCTGATCATACAATGCCACTTATTCAAATATCCTACCCTTTTTCACTGCTACCAAAATATTTCTCTGCACGCTTGCTAAACGGCTCAGGTCCGATGTGCGCACTCTTGATGCAACAAGAAATGCCATGAGGCCTGTGCACCATGCATTCAAGACTGCACATGGGCATGTGAGCATCAAGGCAGTTGCGCCATGCCTTGCTCAGCACCTTGCAACTGCCTTTCATGCTCACAACGCTGTTCCAAAGATCTTGCTTGCAGCCATCAGTGCCCAAGTCTCTGCGGTGAGGTCTGTCCATTAGGCTATTGTCAGGTATGCTCTGATAAGCAAGCAGAGAGAGTTGATGTAAGACTGAAATTCTTTTTGCAAGTCCAGACATCGTGACATCAATGACATCTGCTGTTTTCAAAACACATTGATCAACCTCATCATGAACATCAGCAATCAGCTGTCTGAGTCTGTTGTCCTTCTGAATCTCATTGAAAGTCTTGGCCATGATATTGCCATGAATGTACCTAATGATCCAAGAGGGCTATTTGATCAGTGAGTGCCAACTGGTAAATGTTTCTGTTTCCGGTCCAGAGTATGGTATTTAGACTTCCTAGAGGCTCATTCAGTTTCTCCAAATTCTTCCCTTTTCTGGTCATCCAGAGGTCAAAGGGCTCAATTTTTCCAACACAAGCAAACCTCTCGCTGTCAATCCGAGAGAATTGAGTTTAAATGCATGGGATACCTACAACATAAGTGGGCATTGAGGCTCTCCCAGCTTGTCTTCTAAAGGCATCTGAGAATTCTCAACTTGAACTTGACAATTCTCTCCTGCTCTTCCAGGTGTGCATGAGAACTGCCCACCAAGTGTTGCTCACTGCCTGTTTTGCCCTCATTCTGAGAGACAAGCCGAAGATTCTTTCCTTTCAATATGTGAGAAGAGCTTTGACCTCTAATCCAGATGATTTTCTTGATGCCAACCGCGATGAGGTGCTCCAAAAATTGATCCAAGGTGTGATTTGTGTAGCAGCTAAACAGTAATCAGAAAAATGAGAAGTGTGTAATGGGCTAGTGCCTCCAGAGTGAGGCGCAACTTGGACAAACCCTCACATAGAAATTATGTAGAAGGACTTACATGACAACTATAGGTTCAACTTTGGCTTTATGGTTGTTTGCGACTAGAACTCACATAATTTGAACTCTCAAATATGACTTTCCCGTTCCCAGAAGGACCTTGTATCAGCGCAAATTCGCTTGTGAGTGCAGTGATCAGTGCTTCACATTGCCCTCAGTCCAGCAGGGTTGACTGCTCGAGCCTACTGAGCATATTGTGACCAGTAGACCTTGGATTTAATGCTAAAATATCGGCAGGGTCATTGAGGATAGGTTTTAAGTCATACTTAAAGCCTTCATTTCGCGCATAAAGCGGGGGTGGGATTCGAAATTCAGGATCCCTCGAAGCGTACCTAGTGGTAGAGTTAGGAATAATCCAATTCTTGAAAGGGAGGCGGCTGACTTTTTGCATCTGCTGTAAGTTCTCCAAAGTCGGAACAAACGTAGCAAGTAAGACTCGAGGAAATTCGATGAGAAAATTCTTGGTGTGTCTATGCAGACTCAGCTTGATGAGTGATTCCACTTGGCGTTGATCTCGCCCAGACGCAAGTTTCGCGGTAATGGTCGCATGGTAACCGTCAGAAACGAGACCATACTGCTCTTTGGGATCGATAGCTTTTTAGTTGATGGTAAAGAAAAGCAATGAGCTTTTTCGATCTTCGGAGGCAAGGAGAGGAGCTAGCCAGCCTAAAGGGTTGACCTGTCCCTTTCCTCTTCGCGACGGATCTGGAGGCGACGATCACGACTAATGCAAGTAGATGTAGGTATCACTGAACATAGGGAAAGGTCTCACTAACTGAGGAACATTTTCATTGCTCGCCCAGAATAAAGACACCACTAAATTGAAGCTTGGATTTTTCCTCGTAAAAAATCTAACACCGATAGAGCTAGCAGATGGCATAACCGCCGAACAAAGACAATAATGGAAACCTGATATTTCCAATCCTCCCCCTGAAAAGAGCCAGCTCTGAATAGGGGTCAAGAGGAATATTTTAGCGAACTTTACCTACAAAGATCTCAAAGGCTATCTCTGAGGTTCTTGTAGAGCTCTTGAAGTGATTTTCTTTTCTTAATATTTCCAGGCAGCTCCGCTGCAATGCGCTTCAAGTCTCCATCCTTGAATGAAGCAACAGTCTCAGGGCAAAAAATCGACAGTAACTCCCTGAGCAAATGGCGTTCAACCACTTGCCAGCACACATTGTCAACAAATGTTTTCAATGCCACCTAAATTACCCTTGTCCTTGTTCACTGCTATGCATGCATTTTGGGCTGACTGACCTGTGAATCAGTTTGTAGAAAGTTGTTTCTATTTGTTTACACTATGTAGAGTATATATAGAAAATGATGACTAAGATATAAATAGAGACACTTAATAAGAGATGAGTAAGCAATGATATTACATTCTTTTCTACTGCACAGTCACAACAGTTCACTAATATGAATGCAGAGATTTGCTTAACATTCTGTAAAATTTCTGTCTGAGTTTACATTCACATTGTTTTATCTCACTTCACATCACTATTGTCATTTAAAAGCAGCTAGAAGTGCAGATTGTTGTTATTATAACAATAAGATAAATTATTCACTATTTACATCATCTATCTATATCATTAATCACAACTTCTCAAAAAAAATTCTCTTCTTCTTTCTTTAGTTTTTGATTACACTTCAACTTTTAATTACTACATCATTAACTTATCAATTTTTTTTATTTACTCTATCACTATGTAAACTTTCATAATATGTTCACAGCATGTTGCTAATGTTTCATAAATTATTTATTGAGATTTATGTTTCATGTTATGTTACTGTCACTTTGTTGTCAGATACAGATGACAATGACTTAAACTGAAAGAAATTTACTTCTAATTATATTTACAAAATTACTGACTGTTTCTGTCTTAAGAAAAGCTTGCAAAACTCTTTTCTTAGTATGTTATTGTTTCAATTTTAATTTAAAGATTAACAATACATAAAGCTGATTAAGTATTCTACTTTTAATGCTGCTTTCTTTTCTCTCTTTAATGAATTAATTACTAATTAACTTAACTTCTTATTGCTTAATGTTCTGACTAATCTATCATTGAAGAATTGACTTAAGACTGAGCTTAAGACATTGCTAATAATTTAATAGTTAATTTTATGTGTCAACATGAATTCAGATTGTTTTTGTACTCATTAAATATATTGTGAAGTTGCTGTCACTCATATTTATAAGAAATGTGAGCTAACTATCTGCAACAACTGTATACATAAAGACAAATCATTTACAATATATATTTAAATTAAGTTTAATGATCATTATCTTCTCTGTAATTTGTATACAAACTGTCATTGAAGTGCACAGAGTATTTGATGCAGCTTTTATAAGTATAAATTTATACTAATATAATGACTACTTATTGTTCTAGATTATGTAAAGTTCAAATTTTCTTCATTTGCTAACTCAACAACTTCTTATCATTGTTGTGTTATCACTTCATTCACTGCTCTCATCATCATCATTAACAACATTACACTCTTTACTGACTATAATTACTTGTCAATAGAGAATGTTTTGAGTGCTGTAAATAAATTAAAGATAACTGCTAAAATTCTTTGTTATTAAGCTGAAAAACTTAATATTGATGTATTTATTGTTCTACTTGCACTGTCATCTTATCTGCATCAGTTGTGTTCTTATTTATTGTTACATCATTGCAGTAAATAATAGTTTTGCTTTAAATACAGTCTGTACTCAGCTTATGACTTTTTTTTTTTTTAATAAATAAATAATTAATGAAATTGCTTTACTTCTGATACTATCATCTTCTAGTCTATAAGAATCTTTTTCTTAAATCTTTTATATAGATTATATAAGCTCATATTTCTTTCACAAATCATCATCAAATCACTGCTGATTCTTACTAAAGTTAAGACTTTTTAATCTTTCTTTTCAGCTTTACTACTTGTTCACTTTGACTTCAACTCATTATGTTGTTATTGTAAGTCTTTACTGAGTTATTTTTAATCATTCAGTTTTTTCTCAATACTATATAATGTCAGAACTTTCACTCTCTTCTGATTATATCTTTCTTCTATTATAAGTGTTGAAGTCAAATCATTAATGTTTTTTTAACTTTCAATAGTCTTCTGTAATGCATTCATTACATTACTCACTTCAGTTAAGATCAGTTCAAAAAAAATAATGCTTCAGTGTGCTTTCAAAATGATCTGTAATGAGAATATAGATGAATTTACTTATTTATAACATTTTTATATCTTATAAATTGTCTTCTAAAAGAGATCTTCTCTCTTCTTTATTAAAAGCTTATATAGTTTTTTCTTTTATCTGTGATCTTATTCAGTCTAAGATATGATTAAGAATTCTTCATAAAAAAACAATGATAACTCTTTCTATTTAAGAATCTCATCAACTTTAAGACTTAATCACTGCACAGATAATTTAGCTCATTTTAGATTGCTTTGCAGCTCTGAATTAACTCAAAATTCATCAGCATTAAAGATATATGCTTTTATAAACTAATTATTATAAATTAAATTTTGTAAAACATGCTCTGCAGACATTTCTAATGTATAAGTTTTTAATGAATAAGTTTTCAATATCTTATAAGACTTAAATCATTTAGCTTTAAACTTCTGAGACTCTTCATTTTATATAAGCACTCAGTCTTCTTTCTTTATAATGCTTAATTACATTATTTCATCATGAATCATTTTCAATTCAATAATCTTTCATAAAAGAATTTTATTAACAATTGCTTGAACTATCTGTATCTATCTGACTCATTTTAACTGATCTTTAAAGTCAGTTTCTCTCAGTGATCAGAGATTGTTTAAATCATTTAATAGTTGTAAATTTATTTTATATAGTAGATAGAATGAGCTCTGTTTAGTTGTATTATGAGCTCAGATTTAAGTTGCAAAAAGTATTTATAATAAATATTTGTTTTATAATTGAGTTGATTTACTCATAAGATATTTTGTAAGCATGAAGCTCAACATTTTATTTAAATTTTCTATCTTTTCATTTATACAAAGATAATAGAAAGTCATTGTTCTATGTTGAGTTTTGAGCTTTTTCAAATAGTAAGTTACAACACAGCTAAGAAAGTTTATACTGTTATTGAATAGTAATTTTCTTAATAAATCATAATTTATAAAGATTTTATTACACAGAAAATTTGTAAGTATTGTTTTTGTTGCATTCAGAACAGCTTTAGTCACAGATCAGTCTATAACATAGTTAATTGTTATTATAATTTAGCAGTTTTCTCAGAGCATTCAAGATAGTATATTTATTATATTGATTTCTCATCTTTTAAACAATAATAAGTTCTTATAAGTTAAATATGAATGTTCTTTGATCTCTTAATGTTTTTAAGATTGTTGAGCAACTTAACAGTTAAAACAATGCTTTATAAACAATTTAATATTCTGCAATAATTTATGTCATTAAGCTTAAAGTCAAATGACTTTTAGCAGTCTTAGCACTTCTAAATGCTCATATTTAATGTATATATGTTTTAAAAAGTCTGCACAGTACTGAAACTGTAGAAATGATACTTCATCATTGTTTTACTTTTGAATTAAATACAGATTGTTTAATTCTGAATTATAATGTAGTTAAAATTGATTCATCACATCATTTTTGCACATATGCTTGCAAAGCAATGACTTTTCAGATTTTATATCATCTTTCAGATACAATATCATTGCTTTTTCTCATTTCACATCATCTAGTTCTCACAGAACATCTAAGAACACTTTATTTGTTGAGTTTTTCTCTATAAAATTAAATTAACAATTAATCAAATCTGATATGACAGTCTGAGCTTCAGATCAATATTAAATGTTAAAATCATATTGCTAAAATTCATTGATTCATTAAGCTAGTTGTTTAAATGAATGTGATGTATTCTTTAAATATTATAGATCTTCATGATTCATAATAATAATTGTAGTATAATCATTTTCAATATAATACTGTCAAGTTCAAAGTGCATATTTAATGATCAATAACTTCTTTTTATAAACAGAATAATTGAGCTCTGCATCTTGTAATTTCTGATGATCATAAATAATTAAATGAAGTTTCTCATTCATTTCATTCTGCATTAAAGCACAGCTAATTGCTCATTTAAAAGTGTCTGTTTTGATAGTAAATGATTTGTGTATAGCTACTTAAATAAGTATTAATTTAAATGTAAGTGCATTCTTAAGCTGTTGAAAGACACTGTTACATAATGTATTTTAGACAATAAATCAATTCTTCTTTATACATAACTCAATGTCATTCTTCTTAAGCAAATCTGATAGCAATGCTGCAATCTATACAAATTCTTATACAAATCATCAGTAATATAAAGTCAGTTTAAGAAACTGTTATACATAATGTGCTGTCTTTAAGACAAATTAATTCTTAATGACTGATATCTTGACAGAGATTGACTGTAGTGTGTTTTATCTCATAATATATTTATAAAACTTAAGAATTTTTATCTCAACAGTGCACTTACTAAACTTAACATATAGCTTATGTTTCTTTAAGATACTGAGAATGATTTATAAGTGTTTTTAATAATTTAAAATTGAGTCAGAAAAGATTAGTATATTGTTGAGATATATTAGACAGAATTTGTTGAGTAAGTTTCATAATATAGAGTTCATTATTAACTGAAATGTCACTGAGACATTGCATAGCTTAAAGAGCATAGTTATAAATTCATATTTGTTGTAATGAATGTTGAAGATAGTCTTTTTTGTATTGTTTTTAATTACATAAACTTAATAATAGCTCAAAGTAAGATTAAGCTTAATTAAATATTGAGCTTTGCTGATCTGATCTAGACATTTCTGAATTTAAGAAAGTGAATATTTATTTTTAACAGTAATGTTGTTTAACACTCTGTAATCAATGCACATTCATCATGTACTTTTCTTCTTTTTAATAAACAGAATCAAGAAGTCTTATAAACTTGTAAACTCATGAATTAGATCTTTATTCAATAACTTTATTATTTATTTAATCTGTTTATTCAGCTGTAGCTGTGACAGAGAGTAAGCATTTATGTTGATAGACTTAATGTTGCTGATATTAATGCTATGTTTAAATATTCATTTAAATGATAATTTATCTGATAAAATCAATCTAAATACAGATTGAAACTCTTCAATAACAGCTTATAGTCATTCATTTATAATAATTAACAGTTCAGCTTCTGACTTCTCTGAATTCTATTAAATTACTAATAAATATCTGACAATTCTGCAATTTTGAAGTGTCTTCATAGCTGTGCACTCTTTAATTACATTTAATGTTGACTCATTTACAGCTTGTTGTCACTTTTTCAAGAACAGATAATGATGTTTTTATTGTTAATCTTAAATTATCATACAGCTCATAGCTTAATCAATCTGAGAATTAGTGACTTTCAGTCAGATTAATCTTAAAATGAGATTATGTTCTTAAAGATTTATAATTTATGCTTTTAATCATTGTCATAAGCTATTTATCTTGAGATGAAAGATCAGCTTTACAGTTAATTAAATGATCTATTTATTTAATAAGAATATTTTAAGTGATTTGATTTCATATTAACTATTAATTAACATTTAATTGACAACTATCAAGAAGATATATATTTGATTTATATTTAAATTAATTAATACTTTTATGTTTATCTTGTTCAGTCTGCCTTGAATGCAGCCTGCAAGAATATATATATTTAAATTGAGAATATTGATTTAATTAAAGATCATATTTAATAATAAGAATTTCAGATCATTCAGTGCAAATACTTTACTCAAATCATTATTGAATTGAATAGAAGCTTCTGTTAACTTATTTATAAACACTTTTATATTTATAAATAACTCTAATTTTTCAAATCATTCAAATCAACTTCAACAATCTTTGACTTCTTTTTATCTTTATTCTTTCTCTTATTCTTATCTTTATTCTTATCTGTGTCCTTGTTGTCTCAGCAGTCTTTAACTATATATAAGAACTTTTTATAATGAAAGCATGCTTTATTCTTCTTACATTAAGTTTGATAAGCTTTCATATTTAATTTGTTTAATTTAAATATAATTAATCTCTCATAGCTTTGAGATTAGTCTTAAGAATTGTTTAATGAATTATTATGATTTAAATTTAAGTCATTAAAGATGTTAAAATAATTCTTATTATGTATTTCTTAAAGACTTTATTCAATTCAATCAGCTCATTAAACTAACTCATTAAGAGTAGTTGCTTCAGTCTTTAAATACTTTTAAAGTTTAGATTAAATCTTTTATTTTAAATTTTAAATGAATTATCATTTCTGTTTATATTTAACTAATATAGACTGAAAAAGTTATACAATCTTTATAAACTTTACTTTATATTGTTGAATCAATTTTGTTTGTTTCAGTGTCTCATAACAATGATGTTGATGTTTTATTTCATTAATGTTTTCAAAGATCAGTAAAAATGCTAAAAAAAAGTTGTTTATATTTTAAGATCTAATATTTAATGAGTTTTCTTCAGCTTAAAGTCATTCTTCTTTTTAAAGTCATCATACTTTAACAATATCTTTTAAATAACTGACTGTAACAATAATTTTTACTTCATCACTCAGAAATTAATTCATCAACATTTTGTAAAATTGAAAATAAGCTTTCATTTTGAGAACTTACATCTCTGCAGTGTTCATTTTTCAACTACTCTTATAAATAGACAGTATCTTTATCTTCAGAAAATTCTTAAACATCACTGCAGAGAGAGACACTATCACATTAAGTATTTCTTAAGTTTTTGAAGATGCACTAAATAGAGATGTGATCTCAGACATAGAAACTAATTAATTAACATGAATATTTTTTAATTAAGTCTGAAGAAATGCAATTTAACTTGTTATTGTCTTGTAATTAACTTAAAAAGTCATTTCTAACATTGCTAACTAATTAATGATAGTGAGTTTGTTCATTATTATAGAAATAGAGTTAAGCTTTATACTGAAAGATTGTAAATGATTAAAGACATTAATTAACAAATCAATTTCAGTTCAGTTCAAATTGCTGTTAAATATGTTACAATATAAGAAAAATAGAACTTTTCTTCATATAATATAGCATAAAAATTTATTTCTTTATTCTGTAGTCTCAACACTGAAGTAGTGATGAGCATTGAAGAGAGAGTGAATATGTAGTTTATGTATTATTGTATTGAAACTTTTATAATTAAAATATAAATTAAATCAGCTCAGATCAAAGCTCAAGTCTCAGAATTGCTTAAAAGTGTGTTTTAAATCTTTGATGCTATCAGATGTGAATTGATCTGTAGAAAGTTGTTTTTATTTGTTTACACTATGTAGAGTATATATAGGAAATGATGACTAAGACATAAATAGGGGCGCTTAGTAAGAGATGAGTAAGCAATGATATCACAGACCTGTATTTTACAAAGCTTAATGTTCCTTGCAAGTTGCATTTGTGCGAGCAGTAAGATGATCTAAGGAAGTGAGAAGAAAGATAGTTTACGATACGTTGGCAATTACTCCCTTTCTACTTGCCCGGGGATGTTGTCGTTGGTTTTCGATGCCTGAACTCGACATGGAGTTATAATCAACGTACTTATCTTGTAACTCACTGTGGACTTCCAAGTCCAGAATATGTTCCTACCGCTTTGGCTTTGGAATATGAGATCAATGATGAGCTATACAGCAGCTTCAGGATGCCTCGCTTTCGGTCTGGCGGCACTTGTTCTTCAGACTTGTACAACCCTCTCGAACGAAGACATGCTCAGTAAAACAGTTGTATTGATCACCTTGTGTATGATCCTATCCGCTTCTTATGTGAGATCCCTGCTTTTCCGTGGACTGAATCACTACTGACCTCTCAGGTTAGATCTTGTTATATGTGGTACACATACTTACCTTTCATCCGCTGGCCAAGTACCCCGGCCCACTATGGGCACGAATGACGGATTGGTATTCAGTCTATCATTGTTGGCTTGGTGATCGCCACCTGGATTTCTACCAACTCCACTGCAAATATGGTAGGGCATATCTCGGACCTCGTGCGTACGTGCAGCGAGCTGAGTACTATACAGGAAGTGTGGTACGGTATGGTCCTAATCGAATCTCAGTCAATACCGTTACGGCACTACAGGACATCTATAGTGTCAGAGCAAACACACAGAAAGCGCAATTCTATAGCGTCTTCAGTTACTTCTTCAAAGTCCCCATGATAGTTACTACAATCGATAGGAAAGACCATGCTTCCAAGAAGCGAATCCTCTCTCAAGCTCTTACGGCCACAGCGATCAAAAGCATGGAAGATTCGATACTTACCAATGTCCGTAAATTCTGTCAGCATCTTCTCGACGAGAAGCCCTCAAGGGGTTGGAACGAACCCAAAAATATGACTGAATGGATCGCTTATGTCACTTCGGACATAATGGGGGAGATCACCTTCGACCGTAGTTGGAACCCAATCGAGAGGGATGAGAATAGACATATCCTCAGGATTATATCTCAAGGCGTTGCCGGTCTCAACCTAGTGGGTGACAAAGACCTAGACATGAGCAACAAGTTGACAAATATATTATTTGTTCTATTAACTCCCTATTCAGTCCCTATCTAGGTCTATGAGGGCGAAGCGCCTTTGCAAAGGAAAAACCCAAATGGAAAACCTTAGTCCCGCCCCGCAGGCGCTCCGCCGGCG
>JAABUY010000340.1_pt1 | contig 87314 bp, 71 predicted proteins | sample 5560271 | NCBI WGS metagenome assembly JAABUY01 (sample SAMN10711886, study PRJNA513374) | rock metagenome | isolation source: Antarctica rocks | place: Antarctica: Victoria Land, University Valley | reverse complement strand
GACGCACCCACCACCCTCCTCGCCCTCTTCACCACCCTCTCCCTCCCGCCCCCCACCTCCCCCACCCTCCCCCGCCTCCTCGACAGACTCGCCACCCACTACCTCGAGCCGCAATGCCAGGCCCCAACCTTCATCGTCCACGCTCCGGAATGCCTCTCCCCGCTCGCCAAATCCTTCCCCGACCGCCGCACCAAGCAGCGCGTCTCGGCGCGCGCCGAGCTCTTCGTCCACGGTCGTGAGTTGGTTAACACGTACGAGGAGGAAAACTCGCCGTTTGAGCAGCGGCGCAAGTTCGTGGAGCAGGCAAGGTGGCGCGATGCGGAGAATGAGGCTAAGGTCGACGAAAGCTATCTCGAGGCGCTCGAGTGGGGCCTGCCGCCGACGGGCGGGTGGGGGTGTGGTGTTGATCGGCTGTGCATGCTCTTTGCGGGGACGGAGAGGATTGCGGATGTTTTGAGTTTTGGGTCGTTGAGGAACGTGGTGGCGCTGAAGTAGGTAGGTTGGTAGGAGATGAGCGGATTGGGGGGGAAGGTGAGGGAGGGTATGGCAGCGTTTGAGGCTTGTTTGGGCGATTATAGAACTATATATAAATCCTTGGCGAGAGATATATCCCTAGGTCATACCAATTATCGTCTGCTTTTATGTCAACCCTGTACCTAAGGTATCTACAGTACCTTACCGACTTTATGCCTGATATCTCAGGACCCCTTACATACCTACCTACCCCACTCACCACGTCTGATAAATGCACCAGACCAGTCCGCGACCTCGCCCGCGACGCTTTTATATGTATACATTTAGAACCCTACCTACCTACCCAGTCCTCACGGCTGCGCCCTCCGCCAGGCTAGCGTTTCCGTCGCCTCGCGTTGCGTTGCGATACCTTACCTACGTAGCATTTGCCAAGCGGTGACTCATACCACCTACCTACCTTACCTACCTTATCTACCTACCTATGTATAAATACTTTAAGCTGGTAAGGTAGGTTATGGTGAGTCAGGTAAGGTAGATAAGGTAAGGTAGGTACGTAGGTCGGTCGGCAGGCAGGGAGGGAAGGCACTATACCCCTAAAGGTACCCTACCCTAGCGAGCCAACAGCCGTACCCACCACCTCAAGCCGCCGTCACAGCCTCCGAAACAGATCGGGAAAGAATAGAACCGGAAGACATATATGCTCTGCGACGCGGCCTCGCAGCCTTGATTTGGTTTGACTGATTTAGAATTTGGGGGGTTGATTTTCTCATCTACCATACTCCGTGCGGAGCTGTACTTTCCCGTTGACAGGCGGACGGCTAGAAGGGAAGGGAGGAGCGACTGCCTTCAGCAGACACGGACAGTAGGGCATGGACAGGGAATATGCTGGGGATGGGAGAGGGGAGCTGCAGGAGGATGGAGGGAGAGTGGTGGGTGGATCAGGTGAGAGAGAGGTTGGCGGTTTTTGGGCATGGAGGTGTGTGTGGGGTTTGGGCCGTCTCGATGAACTGGTGTCGGGTATCGGAGGTAGGAAACCTTAGACTGGGATGCGTCGATCACAGAATGCGCGAGAGCGAGTCGAGGAGTATGTGGTAGGGATGGATGGAGCGGCGAGCAGAACGTGCGGGAAGAGCAGATTCAACGTTGCAGGAGGGAAGGGAAGGGATGTATGGATGGACTGCGTTGGTAACAGGTGAGCGAGGTGACGCATAGCTTTTGTATGAATGAGTGATTGAGCGAGTGAGTGAGTGAGTGAGTGAGTCACAAAACAACCCGAAACAGACTTGGTTGGTATAAGGAACAAGACAAGCCAGCAAGCCAAGAGAGCAAGGCGAACGAGCAGCAGACAGTAGTGCGGCAGAACCCTCCCTCATTGGCCGCTCGAAAACGTAGTCGAGCCTTGCTCCACTGCTTTTGGCGACATTACTGGAGAGAAGCGAGAAATGAGAAATGAAAATACGCTCGACCCTGTCGGGAGCAACTGTAGCTAAAACAAGATCGAACCCGTTCAGGGAAGCAACGGGAGCGAAACGAAGATTGATGATTTACAAGCCCGAGCCTAGCCTCCGGTTAACGCCTGGTATTTCCCTATGGATGCTGTACACGAACGAAGAAGAGAATTGCTGAATGGTTGGAGAGTCGAGTTTGGCGAGTAACGAAGGATGGACCGGAGTTGATGGAGATGAATGAAAGTCGGAGACGAAGATGATTAGATGGACCGGCGATGGTTGGTGGGAGAGGAGATGGAATGGACGACGGTAGGCAACGGAGAATGAGTCGATGAGTCGAGACGGTAGTGGTATTAAAGCTCAGCGTGGCGATCTGGTCATGGCTGAGATGTCATCCTGTAGTGGCCTCGTAGTTAGTACGCGTCTTGGCCAGGTTTGACTGACCCGGAACTGAATCGAAAGACTCATCGGGTCTTACCATATGGTTGCACATGGCCACAAACTAGTATCCGTTAGTCACACAGTCTGGCTGACGCGGCATTTGGATGGACGGGTTGGGTTAGGCTGGAGGGCTTACAAGGTCGAAGAACAGCTTCCCACCACTCTCCATTTCCATCTGCATCGTGCCGCTCCGCTTGAACGTCGATCGGCTGCGGATGATCAAGGCCAGGTAGTGCGACCGCAGCTTTGAGTCGTTATCGGGCGTATGATTGTATGCGTATCGCGCGCTGGCAAGGATGGTGCTGCACTGGATGCCGGACTGCAGGCCCTGCTTCCGTAACGCCAGCCGCTTGAGTTCGTCGAGGCCGTAGCGCTCGGCTGCACAGCTGATGTCTTGTAAGTGGAGTGCGTAGAATCAAACGCAAGAGTCGAGACTTACTAGATCATGGTGTCCTTAAGCAAGGGCTCGCCAGTAGCCAGATGATGAACCGTCGACTCGATGACCCCTCTCGCGCCGCTGTTTTCCGCCGCATCCTCCAGCTCCCAGGTGTTGCGGCGTTTGTTATGCAGCAGGCGAGGATAGTAGTCGCCTTTGTAGAGGTATTCGAGGATGGAGGAGAAGATCTCAGGGATTTCTTCCGGCAGGTTGACACGTTTGGCGTGTGATTCCATGAATTGGCCTCGCAGGGCAGCGGAGAAGAATGGCGAGACCGACAGGACGTCTTCGTGGGCTGCGAAGAGCCGTTGCTCGGGACCGATGCAGAGCGTGATGATAGCTGACGTCAAAGTACTGATGCTGTTAGCTTCACGCTCGAGCTTAGAATGTGGTAGTTTTACCTTCCCACCGGAGGAGACTCGGGCTTCTTCGGCTTGACAGCCTCCGTTCGCTTTGCAGCAACGGCATGGTCTCTGAACGACCTCTTGGACTTACTGGTAGCTTTCCCTGCACGGTTGGAAAAGCTCTCAGTTTTGTAGTTCTTCCTAGCAAACATGTCGAGAGATCGTGTCTACCGTTCTTCGATTGATGCCGTGCAAAGCCGAAGGAGTTGGCTGTCAACAATGCCAATGGTCATTTAAATTCGCACGAATTGATCGTCGAGTGCCTCAGTAGATATAAGGCATCTTTCAAACAATAATTTCAACCAACAGAATATCATGGTCGGGCGGAGGCAGTAGCTAATATATGTTGATCGGAGTGCATCCGCAGCAGGCATCTCAGGGAGACGTGATTGGACGCGTATAGTGGAACGCCAATTCATGTGACTCAGAACGCGGAATCAGGTGCTTCGAGGCGACCTTTTCCTCTCCTTCCTTTCGTCTCTGCCGTCAACCAGGTTCAGGGTAATTGGAATGTGACATCGACCCAACGGATGCCAGCTTCAAGCCTTTAGCGTTTCACTTGTGCAGCCACCGGATGCGGAGACGCAAAGCCGATGCGGCCGCCTACCTAGGTAAGTTGCTGGTAGGCAGTTGTAGTTGAAATTGAGGGAAACCTGACAACGGCCGGTTGTTAAGACCTCGTCGGAAGGCGTTCAAGAGGCATCCGAAGGCCATGGATAAGGCAATTGAGAGTTCAATCTCAAATCAAAGTGTCTTCTCATGATGATTGATCTGTGTTGCCTACCAAGAAATCTTGCTGTGTAGATAACATGCATCAGGACCGGATGAGATGGAAACTAAGACAGAAGAAAATACCTAGGAGCTACGGTCGAGCTACAGTAACTGTACCAGAGCTCCCCCCCTTGCTCTGGCTCGGCAATGCAATCCATCCGGGCCATCCCTGCACCGTGGCTCTGAGGAAGTCTACTCCATACTCAAGAAAGTCTAGTCAGGAACCCACTCCCCCGGCATCACACATCTTGATGAAGCTGACAAGGTGCTTTGACATCGAGTGCTCCTGGTTGGATTACCGTTGACCCGGATGCAAGCCGTGTCGTCCGTTGTAAGAAACCCCCGCAGTAAGTGACCGGTGGCTTGGAAAATAGGGGCAAGGCAATCGTGTATACTTATCAATGCTGCAATTTATACTTGGTTTTGGACCCGTGTCAAAAGATTTTACCTTTACCAGCTCCACCCACTCTTCCTACTGTACGTAACTACTGAACTCGATACTACTCTTCATGACAAACAAACCTGTCTATGGCCCCACGCTTGTGTCACTTGCCACTCACACCTTCACAAGTGGTAACTATCCCGAGTATACGAATCTATGAGATATGTGAGTACGAAGTAAAGAGGATTTTTAATACTAGACCAGCGTTCCAGCCCCACGCGATATTCAATCTACTCATGTAAACAAATGATATCAGCTCCGTCCAATCTCCTCTAGAAAGCTGACAACAGCGCTCCGCCCCTGAGCCTTGGTCATGACCTCTGTATGGAGCGCCCCAGCAACCTCCCTTCGCTGGACCTCCACGCCGTTGCCCCTGCATATCTCTTCCAGTTCCAAGCCATGCTCCATAGGCACAAGCTCGTCTTTTCCAGCTTGTACGATTAGTATTCTGACCCTCTTACCTTCTTTCGATCTCGTCATATCGCGCAGTGCTTCCCGGCTATCCCACCGATTCCACAGAAAGGGCCACAGATACCGGTAGGGCAGCCACGTTTGTGGATACAACGCTACCAGCATGTCTCTGACGCTCGTGAAAGGGGTTTCCAGGATCACCCCGCTGAGTCCAGCTCCTCTTATTTCGCAATTCCTCGAAACGAGGTGGTGTGATGCTGCTGTCGTCGCGACACCGGCACCGATGCTTTGGCCCCACAGAACGATCTTGACGTGCTCGCCCGTCGAACCGTACCTGTCCACCGTCCAATCGAGGAAGGCTTCGGCGTCCCTTTCGATGCCTCGTTGAGACGGTCGGCCTCGAGAGGTCCAAAACCCTCGGTACGACAACGCCGCTATCGTGTATCTCACAGAGGACGCGGAGGAAGGCGTTTCCGACAGCAGAGGAACAGAGAGCTGCTTGACGACATCTGACAGGTAAGGAAGCCTAGGTGGCAACGAAGACCCGTTACTGCCCTCGTAAGCAACGAAGCTCGGTGGATTCAGTCGATATGTTACCCTTGGAAATACAGAACGATCACATGTGTCCCCGACTCTGCAGGAACATTGAGGCCTGCACTGTCGGCGATGCAAAGACTCAGCTCCACGCCATCCGCGGCTCTCAGCTTCTCTTCGCGCCATGCGACTGGCAGGCAGCGTCGAGCATAGTCTGCAATCTTTTCGGAACGGGAGAAGGGCGGTATGGAGGGCATGTAAATGATCTTGTTTTGGAAGAGGATCATCATGCAGCATTTGTAGAACCATAGTGACAGGACGAGCCCCGCAAAGACAGCTGGCGGTGTCAGGACCGTGTAGACTGCCGTGGTGCTGATCGTCCGCCGTGCGTGTCCATGAGGGGAGAGAATCCTGAGGCTCTTGCCCTTGCTAGGTGTTGCTCTTACTCCGTAACGAGTTCTGATAGGCACCAAGGCGACCCGACAATGACACCTCGGAGGACGGAAAGGTGCCCATGACATGAGCAAGTGTGTGACTGATACCAAGCAGATCTCGGCCGTTCATCTCTGAGCAGATTCGCGTCGTGGATTTGAAACGCAGAGCATTCATAACTGGATTCAGAGACCCTCTGAACTCATCGACGGCGGGATGTAGAGCTGAGTCTTCACGGCTCTAGTAACCTGTTAAAGAGCCACTGACTTATGTACTTCGTACCCTACCTCAATTGGGCTAGTCACATGTCAGTGAATGAGTCATAAATTGAGACTCATACTGATCATCTGGATGGCATACCGAACCGGGTTCTACACTGGATACTACTGCAACTACTCTCACTGCTGCTCTCACTGTACAACTTGTGCCTGAACAGCAAAAGACATCTAAGGATCTTTAAACACTTCATTACAGTGATGCTGCAAAAGCTCAACAAAGAAGACTATCAGCAGTCTAAGACATATTGATCAGTAACACTTCTGAACATCATAAGCAAGGCTCTGAAGTCTGTAATGATATACAGAATAAGCTACATAACAGAGATTTATTAACTGCTATTTAAGACACTGCTGAGAAGTCAGAAGATTGTGTTTATAAAATAGACAATTTATACATTGCTGAAGCAGATTCACAGAGCATGAAAATTAAGCACATTAATTACATCATTATTAATGCTGAATGTATTAGAAGTCTTTAACAATGTCTTTTACAAAAAATTATTTTACAATCTTCAAAAACATCATCTATCACTGAAGATAGTGAACTAAATAGAAGACTTTCTGAGAAAAAGAACATCAACAATAAAGCTATCAGAATATGAGTCAGAGAGCTTTGTCATTTATATAAATATATTTTAAAGCTTATCATTATCATTCATTTTATATCTATTCTACAATGCTGACATACTGAATTTAGTTAATGACTTACAGCTTTAAGTTACAGCAGCAAGTTGAATTGATGATGTAAGCATTATGATGATAGAAAAATTAATAAAGAAGAACTGCATCACTTTGTATACAGTGCATAGCTGCACAGAGTAATAAGCTTAAAGATATATCTTTGTCTTTGTCTTAATCAAGTATGAGCTCATTTATTTCACAAACTGTCTCATAAAACATAACATAACAGTAGAGCTGATTCTAAATACATATATAATATAGACATTACTGATATGCAAAGTGCTGAGAGTTATCTTGAATTTATATTTAAAATAAAATATATATATACAATACATTTAGATCTGAGTCACAACAAGTCTTAGAGACTTAGCAATGTTGACAGACTTTATATAAGATTTTAAGCTTAAGAATCTACAGAGACTTTATATAATAATGATGTTGTTGTAAATTCTGTACTGCTGCTCAGTCTGATACAGCTTAGACAGCAGACACAGAATAATTATATAATAAAAATGAATTCTTTAAAAACTGACAGTCATACAGTAATGAGCAGAAGTCATTATAATGAAAGTCTTTCACATAACAGTAGACTCAGCACTAAACATAAAATTCTTTTTTTTCTTAATGAAATAGCAGTTAAAGAAGACACTGAGAAAGTTTATGCTTCATATTGTTACTGCATTAATTTACATCTTAATGAAGAAAATTAAATCTGACTTTACAAAGAAACTTTACTGAAAGAGCTCACTGAAATGTCTATAGCTTTATTATAAAATGCAGATATGACTTTCATTAAAAGTTAACTTGAAATTCAGAGTGCTTTATATTGTATTATTATGATGAAATAGCTCAACTATTCACATAAACAACAATGTAGATGAAGCTGTCTGCAGACACAATATTAATAAACTTTATTGAGACTGAAAAGTGTTAAATATCTACATGAACAGCAGTGACATCAAGAATCAGATAAATGTGACAATAATGACACTGAAAAGAGATCTAAGATATATGATGTATATAAGTATAGATGAGACATTCATAGTGTATGTGATGAAGCTATAGAGTTTGATCATGATGATAAGCATAGTAAGTATGATAAAAATAATGAAATTAAAGCTTTAAATGATGAATATATACATAGATAATTAAGTAGCAATTTGATCAGTCATTAAATTAAATATATAGTCAGATTAATACTTACTGCAGTACATAATGAAGAAAGTAGATGATCTGTGAAGTTAAAAGGTTTAGATATAAATCTGATGAATATTGATGTATATAGAGATATTAGAAAATGAAGAGACAGATAAGATAGTTAAGATAGTGATTTAGATCAGAGATTTATACATTGAGAAAGAATAGATTATAGAGATTTAACATTTAATTATTATCTGTAAGATAAGGCTCTGTCAGCAGATAGCAAAAGAATGAATTAAGAACTGAAAGAATGAAATAGCAGAACAGATTACATTTAATATGAAGTAATAGTTAGACAGAAGAGTGTTGAATAAGTATACAGAACTTTGTTGATTTATAAGCTTTCTTATTATTTAGTTATATATAGAAAAGATTGACATGACTTATTATCTTTATATTATAGATTAAGTAAACTTTTCATGATGCTTATACAATTTAGACATTCAGACTGTTCATTATGTGCTGATGAAATGCTTACAAACTTAAGATTTAAGAAAGAAACTACTAAAATGAATTAATAATATAAAGAAGATTCTATAAGACTCAGTATTAATTAAAGCAATTATTATATTTATGTTATGAAGCAATCTTCTGAGACAATTCCAGACTGTAAAAGAGACATTAGAAGATTTGATACTCTTAGATGCAGTTTAAAATAGAAAATTCAACAATTATACACTTCAGACTGCAGAAAAGACAATTAATTATTTATAGTAATATTTATTCTTTATTGATGATAGCTGAAGAAAGACATTAGCATTAGATCATAAGAAAAGAAGATTAATAAGCATCAGAATCAAGAGAAACATGAAGAGTTACAGAGAATAAAGTCAGAATTTGTATTAGTTAGTTAGTTCATGAGATGACAGTGATGACAACAGCAAGATAATAATGAGGATGAGATCAGTATGCATTAGCTGCTTGTAGTTATGTGATGTATGGCAGCCTAGGCAGTCTTGATCATCTATGAATCAATCAATCAATCAATCAATCAATCATACTGATCATCCTCATATTTAAGACTGCTGTGCACTTATCAAGAATCAAGATGAGTTTTGCAGCTTTTGCTACTCAATTCACTAACACATAGCTTGGCTAGGTACCCACATACAATAATTCTCACCCAACTTCTTTTGTCAGTCGGGGACTCGGGGAACATCAGTACGCTGCTTGACTCTAATAGCATCTTTTCTCAAGATAGTATTGCTCATACAGAACTTGAGAAGGCTCTTTGTGCTGAAACAATCTCAACTTCGATATTGCCTGATAAAATGAGAACTGACGACAAGTTAGATCACACACTTGCATACTGAATCTCTGTTTCATTTCACCCCAATTCTCAAACCCTCATACTGTCGTTGGGTGTTATTCCTCAAATTTGCATATACAACCCCGTAAACACTGACTCAAATCCAGCAATGGCAGAAGTCTATCATGTAGAAATTGAGGAGCAAGAGTGACCGTAGGCAGCTTTCAATTCGCATTGGAGGAGGCGAAAAGAAGAGCAAGAATGGCAAACCTGAAAAGGGAGTTGCCCCCTGAGGTAAACCCCCAGACGGCTATATCAGCCAAAGTAGTCAATGTCAACACCACAAAAGAGAACCCACGAAATCACAATAAGTATGCGAAACTCAAGCCCGCAAAAAAGAGAAATTTCGAAGAGACTTTCACGGAAAGAAGAGTGTTACCAATGCAGCGTCCGGACGGTTCCAGCCTCTCCTCGCCTCCTCTAACCCCTACAGAAAAGGGCAGCAAACGCCCCTTTGTGCCCGCCAAAAGGCCAAGAGAACACTTACGATAACGACGTACGATGCAATGTAAGTGTTTCACGTCCCGCTCAACGCCACATGACCAACCACTGATCCAATCCCAGAGAGCCCATCAACACCCGCCGAACCCACGAGGCCTCAGATTTCTACACCAACATCAGCACAAAAGAGAAGCACAGTCGAGCCGACGTCGAAACCGTCAAATACCTCACAACCCTAATCAAACGCCACCAGGCCCTCCCCCCCACCAGCAACCCCGACCGACTCCCCTCCGAAATCCGCCAACGCCTCCACCAAATGGCCTTCTACGACTTCATCCCCGGCCCCATCCTCCAAAAATCCAAACTCCTCACCCCCACCCACGGCCTCCCCGCCATCTTCTCCCCCGCCACCCTCCCCCCTTACCCCTGGGACATCCGCGCCGACGCCGAAGCCCTCTACACGCGCTGGCTGCACGGCCCCACAGACCCCCACCTCCCGCGCGGCATCCCTGAGCGCGCGGAAAATAACCCTCGGCACCACGAAACGCACCACCACGCACCGCCTCGACGCGACGTACCCGGCCCGCCGCGCCTGCGCCCACGTCGGCGCAGGCGACCTGCGCAACGGGCAATGGTGGCCGCTGTAGATCGCGGCGATGCGCGACGGCGCGCACGGCGAGATCGAGGCCGGCATCCATCCACGGGCGGCCGGGGGAGGGCGCGTTTCCGTCGTGCTGAACGAGGGCAGGTATGCGGACGAGGACGAGGGCGACACGGTTCGCTACTGCGGCACGTCTGGCGCGGGGGGCAAGCCGTTGCTCGGGACGACGTATCTGAGGCGGGCGTGCGAGCTGGGGAGTCCGGTAAGGGTGCTGAGGTCGGCGGGGCTGGGGGCGGGGAATCGGTATCGGCCGGCGAGGGGGGTGAGGTTTGATGGGGTGTATGATGTTGTGGGGTGCGAGGTTCTGGATTGGGGGACGGCGATGGGTCGGTTTTTGTTGGTGAGGAGTGGGGGGGCAGGAGCCGATTCGGTGGGGTGGGGTTAGGTCAGGCCGATGGAGGAGGAGGGTGCGGAGTATGTGAAGATTCGGAGGTTGTTGGGACTTTCGGCGTGATGGGTGGTTGGTTGGTTTGGTGGCGGGAGTTGTTGAGCTAGATACCCCTTGATTGTTTCTCGGATCAAACGGCTCTTGGTTTCATGTAGTTGGGCCTTGAGGTCCTGCGCTCGGCGCAAATGGCAACCTCCTATTCAGCAAGCTTCTATGGCATCTAAGCATCCGCATGGCCAACCATTACTTGCTGCTCTCAACACAGCCTTGACTGTGCCGCGCCATGCCACATCTAATCTCCATTGATGGGCAGAATGCTAGAACAAGCACTGGCAACGCCTAGAGCCCATGTTTCGCTTGGCCAATAGACTCACCTGTCATTCACACTCCCGTCCCAGGAAAAGCAGTGCCCCCCTTACTAAGGACCACAATGCCTCTTTCTCGGGCGATGTAGCCTTTCATCAAGTTCTAGTCACATCAGTCAGTATACAAAGGAGCAGTTCCAGTCCGAGCAGCACGAGCGAAGCATACACAAGGTATCAAGCCTTCAGACCGTGAAAATAAAGATGGGCCATACCTTGTAGATCATGTTCGCCAGCAAACACTCCACCTCATCGTCCTCCAACCTCCCCTCCTCGGCCCTACTGCCCAACCGAATCGCCGCCCCGAATTCAGCAACAGGAATCCGCGTCCTGCGCACCGGCGGCGCGCCTTCCTCCTTGGCCACCTCGAAGCCTCCGGCAAGGAAAACCTTCCGAAGCAAGTTCCGCAGCGCGATGTCGCGGCCGCGCTCGAGGGTCAGGTAGATGCGGCGCTTGACGAACTCGTTCTCGCCGGCGGCGAGGGCGGCATCGAAGCCGGCGAGATCGGCGCGTCGGATGCAGCGGCCCAAGGGGGTGAAGAGGGCGCGGAGACGTGGGTAGGGGCTTAGGAGGTCGGAGGTCGGGAGCGTGTGGGTTGTTAGGAGGTGGCATGGGATTAGGTAGGTGAGGATGAGCCTGCGGAAGGGTTGTGGTCAGTCACGGGTTTGCGATGGAGTGGTTGGAGGCGTACTCTCGGTTGCGATGGGCGTCTTTGTGGCACATTTTCCATGCGTCTGTCAGGTTGTCTTCTGCCTATCGAGATGTAAGCATGCGTTGTGGATATTGGTATAGTGTATGTGGGAAGGAGTAGACGACCTTGATGTAGTCTTCCTCGAGGAAGAGGATGATACCAACGTAGTACTTGAACGTTACAATGTGTGACTTGGGGAAAGCGTCGAGAGGGGGCATGTCTGTCTTTGATGCTTGTAATGCCCGGAGAATGTTTTTCGATAGGCCGATGGAGTTGAGCTACGGATCGATTCGTGTAAGCAGGCGGCAGTAGAGGAAGGCTATAAGAGATATATGCTACCTTGAAGTACGTCTTGAAAAGTAGGTTGGTGGTGTAATAGAGGCCCCACTTCCTCGACTCCTCAAGGGGTGCCCTAATGTCACATACTCAGCACTGGTACGCGGGATGATCGATATATGCGTATTGTATTCTATGACTGCTCACTACATACCTATCACTAATGCACAAGGTGAAGATCCTATTGATCACTCGCGCCGCGTCCTCTAACTTCTCATTCTTGCCGAAATCTCCTACCACATCATCCTGAAACCCAGCATTGAATGTGACTGCACCACCACTTCGTGCTTGATCATCTGCCTTGATCGCAAAGATTCTCAAGTATCTTCCAGCGACATACAGACACGGTACCGTCCATGACGGGAAACCTGCACTTGAATAGCCTTTGATCAAGGCATTGGTGACCTCTTTCCATGCTTCGTATACTTTGGTCCAATCTCCTTTTGGTAGGGAGTCCTCCACTGCTAAGATCTCGCCGACCGCTTTCCAGTATGCGACGTAGACTTCAACCCATGCAGTACCCTCGGCCTTGGTAAATCGGACGTCAGTGTTGGCGTGGTGGAGGATACCGTAACGGACATCCGACTGAATGCTGAAGGTATTTGAGCCACGGTAGAAACTATTCAGCCGATCAGGGTCTGTTGGTGGTGGAATTGGAGTAATTGTGGTTGATAGCAATGGTCCGGATCCGACAAGCTGAGCTTGCTTAAAGTCCCGAAATATGACCTCCATATTTGAGTTGTCACCTTGTTCCGCTATATTGACGTGACATTCAATTATGATAATGTGGCAGACTCATCTTTTCAAACTTTCTTCAAGCTGAACTCACATGTGGAAATGTTCTTGTTTGTTGTTGTTTTGTGAATCGGTCCGTAGAAAGTTGTCCCTATTCGTTTACACTATGTAGAGTATATATAGGAAATGATGACTAAGACATAAATAGAGGCACTTAGTAAGAGATGAGTAAGCAATAATATTACATTCTTTCCTACTGCACAGTCACAACAATTCACTGATGTGAGTGCAAAGATTTACTTAGCATTCTGTAAAATTTCTGTCTGCAGTTTACATTCACATTGTGTTATCTCACTTCACATCACTATTGTCATTCAAAAGTAACTAGAAATGCAAATTGTTGCTGTCATAACAGTGAGATAAATTATTCACTGTTTACATCATCTATCTATATTATTGATTACAACTTCTCAAAAAAAATTCTCTTCTTTTTTCTTTAATTTTCAATCACACTTCAACTTTTAATCACTACTTCATCAACTTATCAATTTTTTATTTGCTTTATCATCATGTAAGCTTTCATAATATGTTTACAACATATCATTAATGTTTCATAGATCATCTCTTAAGATTTATGTTTCACATTGTGTTACTGTTGCTTCATCATTAGATATAGATAACAACAATTTAAACTAAAAGAAGTCTGCTTTTAATTGTGCTTACAAGACTACTGACTGTTCTCATTTTAAAAAAAGCTTGCAAAACTCTTCTCTCAATATGTTGTCATCTTGATTTCAGTTTAAAGATTAACAATATATAAAGTTAATTAAATATTCTATTTCTAATATTGCTTTCTTTTCTCTCTCTAATAAGTCAACTATTAATCAGCTTAACTTCTCATTGCTTAATGCTCTGATTAATTTGCTGTTAAAAAGTTGACTTAAAGCTGAGCTTAAGATATTGCTAATAATTTGACAGTTAATTCTATGCATTAATATGAATTCAGATCATTTTTATGCTCACTAAACATATTGTGAAGTTGCTGTCACTCACATTCATAAGAAATGTAAGCTGATCATCTGTGACAACTATATGCATAAAGATGAGTCATTTACAATGTGTGTTCAGATCAAATTTAATGATTATCATCTTCTTTACAGTTTGTGTACAAACTGTTATTGAGGTGCACAGAATATTTGATGTAGCTTTTATAAGTATAAATTTATATTAGTATGATGACTACTTATTGTTTTAAATTATGTAAAGTTCAAATTCTCTTTGTCTGTCAACTCAGCAACTTCTCATCATCATTGTGTTGTTACTCTGTTCACTATCTTTACTGTCATCATCAGCAACATTACACTCTCTGTTAACTACAATTACTCATCAGCAGAGAATGTTTCAAGCACTGTAGATGAGTTAAAGATAACTGCTGAGATTCTTTGTTGTTGAGTTAAAAGACTTAACATTAATGTGTTTGTTGCTTTACTTGTGTCATCATCTCATTCACATCAGTTACATTCTCACTCATCATTGCATCATCACAGTGAACAGTAGTTTTGCTTTAAATATGATTCATACTTAGCTCATAACTTTTTTTTTTTTTTTTTAATAGATAAATAATTAATGAAATTGCTTTGCTTCTGATACTATTATCTTCTAGTCTATGAGAGTCTTTTTCTTAAGTCTTTTATGTAGATTATATGAGCTTATATTTCTTTCACAGATCATCATCAGATCACTGTCAATCATTACTGAAGTTAAGACTTTTTAATCTTTCTTTTTAGCTTTATTACTTGTTCACTTCAACTTCAACTCATCATGTCATTGTTGCAAGTCTTTATTAAGTCATTTTTAATCATTTAATTTTTTCTCAATACTATGTGATGTCAAAACTTTCACTTTCTTTCAATTACATCTCTCTTCTGTCATGAATGTTAAAATCAAGTCATCAGCATTTCTTCAGCTTTCAATAGTTTTCTGTAATGTGTTCATTACATTATTTACTTCAGTTAAGATCAGTTTGAAAGAAGCAACACTTCAGTGTGCTTTTGAAATGTTCTGTAATGAGAATACAGATAAGTTTATTCATTTATAACATTTTTATATCTTATAAATTATCTTCTGAGAAAGATTTTCTTTCTTCTTTACTAAAAGCTTATATAGTTCTTTCTTTTGTCTGCAATTTCATTCAGCTCAAGATATAATTAAAAGTTCTTTGTAAAAAGATAATGATGACTCTTTCTATTCAAGAATCTCATCAACTTCAGAACTTAATTGCTGCACAGATAGTTTAGCTCATTTCAGACTGCTTTGCAGCTCTGAACTAGCTCAAAATTCATTGACATTAAAGATATGTGCTTTCACAAGCTAATTATTATGAATTAAATCTCATAGAACATGTTCTGTGAATGTTTTTAATGCATAAGTTTTTAATGAATGAATTTTCAATATCTTATAAGACTTAAATTATTTAACTTTAAACTTCTAAGACTCTTCATTTCATATAAATACTCAGTCTTCTTTCTTTGTAGTGCTTAACTGCACTGTTTCATTACAAATCATTTTTGATTTGATAGTCTTTTATAAAAAAAATTTATTAACAGTTATTTAAACTATCTGTATCTGCTCAATCTATTTTAACTAATCTTCAAAGTCAGTTTCTCTCAGCAGTCAGAGATTGTTTAAGTCATCTGATAGTTGTGAATTTATTTTATACAGTAGATAGAATGAGCTCTGTTTAGTTGTATTATGAGCTTGAATTTAAGCTGTAAAAAGTGCTTGCAGTAAGTATTTGTTTCATAATTGAGTTGATTTACTCATAAAATATTTTGTAAGCATGAAGCTCAACATTTCATTTAGATTTTCTATCTTTTCATTTGTGCAGAGATAATAGAGAGTCATTGTTCTATGTTGAGTTCTGAGCTTTTTCAAATAGTAGATCACAACACAGCTGAGAAAGTTTGTATTATTATTGAATAGTAACTTTCTTAATGAATTATAATTCATAAAGATTTCATCATACAGAAAATCTGCAACTATTACTTTCATTGCATCTGAAACAGCTTTAGTCACAGATCAGTCTGTAACATAGTTAATTGTCATTATAATTCAGCAGTTTTCTCAAGACATTCAAGATAGTATGTTTATTATATCAATTTCTTATCTTTTAAACAGTAATAAATTTTTGCAAGTTAAATATAAATGTTCTTTGATCTCTTAATGTTTTCAGAGTTGTTGAGCAACTTAATAGTTAAGACAATGCTTTATAAACAATTTGATATTCTGCAATAATTTATGCTATTAAGCTCAAAGTCAAATGATTTTTAGCAGTCTCAGCACTTCTAGATGCTCATATTTGATGTATATATATTTTAAAAAGTCTGCACAGTACTGAAACTGTAGAAATGATGCTTCATCATTATTTTACTTTCAAATCAAATATGAGTTGTTTGATTCTGAATCATAATGCAGCTGAAATTGATTCACTACATTGTTTTTGCACACATGCTTGTGAAGCAGTGACTTTTCAGATTCTGTATCATCTTTTAGATACAGTATCATTGCTTTCTTTCATTTTATATTGTTTAGTCTTCACAGAGCATTTAAGAATGCTTTATTTATTGAGTTTTTCTCTATGAAATTGAGTTGATGACTAATCAAATCTGATATGACAGTCTGAACTTCAGATTAATATTAAATGTTAAGATCATACTGCTGAAATTTGTTGATTTATTGAGCTAGCTGTTTAAACAGATACAGTGTATTCTTTAAATATTGTAGATCTTTGTGATTCATAATGATAATTGTAGTATAATCATTTTCAATATAGTACTGTCAAGTTCAAAGTGCATGCTTAATGATCAATAGCTTCTTTTTATAAACAGAATAATTGAGCTCTGCATCTTGTAATTTCTGATTATCATAAACAACTAAATGACATTTCTCATCTGTTTCATTCTGCATCAGAACACAGTCAATTGCTCATTTAGAAGTGTTTATTTCAATAGTAAATGATTTGTGTATAACTACTTAAATAAGTATTGATTTGAATGTAAGTGCATTCTTAAGCTGTTGAAAGACACTGTTACATAATGTATTTTAGACAATAAATTAATTCTTCTTTGTATGTAACTTAATGTCATTCTTTTTAAGCAAATCTGATAGCAATGCTGCAATTTATGCAAATTCTTGTACAAATCATCAGTAATACAAAGTCAGTTCAAGAAACTGTCATATGTAATGTGCTGTCTTTGAGGCAGATCAATTCTTAATGACTGATATCTTGATAGAGACTGACTGTAGTGTGTTTTGTCTCATAATATATTTATAAAACTCAAGGATTTTCACCTCAACAGTGCACTTACTAGACTTAGCATATAGCTTATATTTCTTTAAGATACTGAGAACAATTCATAAGTATTTTTGATGATCTGAAATTGAGTTGAAAAAGATCAGTATGTTGTTGAGATATATTAGACAGAATTTGTTGAGTAAGTTCTGTAATATAGAGTTCATCATTGACTGAAATGTCATCAAGACATTGCATAGCTCAAAGAGCATAGTTATGAACTTATATTTGCTGTAATAAGTGTTGAAGACAGTCTTTTTTGTATTGTTTTTGATTATACAAACTTGATAATAGCTTAAAGTGAAATTAAGCTTGATTAAATATTGAGCTTTGTCAATTCAATCTAGACATTTCTGAATTCAAGAAAGTGAATATTTATTCTTAACAGTAACATTGTTTAACACTCTGTAATCAATGCACATTCATCATGTATTCTTTTTCTTTTTAACAAACAGAATCAAAAAGCTTCATAAATTTGCAGACTCATGAATTAAATCTTTATTCAGTAGCTTTATTATCTGTTTAGTCTGTTTGTTTAGCTGTAGCTGTGACAGAAAGTAAGCATTTATGTTGACAGACTTAATGTTACTGATGTTAATGCTATGTTTAAACACTCATTTAGATGATAGTTTGTCTGATAAAGTTGATTTAAATACAGATTGAAACTCTTCAATAACAGCTTATAGTCATTCATTCATAATAATTAACAGTTCAGCTTCTGACTTTTTTGAATTTCATTAAATCACTAATAAGTATCTGACAGTTCTGCACTTTCAAAGTGTCTTCATAGCTGTGTGCTCTTCAATCACATTTAATGTTGACTCATTTACAGTTCATTGCTGTTTTTTCAGAAACAGATAATGATGTTTTCATTGTCAATTCTGAATTATCATACAGTCTGTAGCTCAATCAATCTGAGAATTAGTGACTTTCAGTTAAATTAATTTCAGAATGAGATTATATTCTTAAAGATTCATAATTTATGCTTTTAATCATTGTTGAAAGCTATTTATCTTGAGATGAAAGATCAGCTTTGTGATTGATTAAATGATCTGCTTATTTAATAAGAATATCTTAAATAATTCAATTTCATATTGACTATCAATCAACATTTAATTGACAACTGTCAAGAAGATATATATTTAATTTACATCTAAATCAATTAGTACTTCTACATTTATCTTGTTCAGTCTGTCTTGAATGTGGCCTGCAAGAATATATGCATTTGAATTGAGAATGTTGATTTGATTAGAGATTATACTTAATAATAAGAATTTTAGATCATTCAGTGTGAGTGCTTTACTTAAGTCATTATTGAATTGAATAGAAGCTTCTGTTAACTTGTTCATAAACACTTTTATATTTATAAACAACTTTAGTTTTTCAAATCATTCAAATCAACTTTAACAATCTTCAGCTTCTTTTTGTCTTTACTTTTTTTCTTATTCTTATTCTTATTCTTATCTTTGCTCTTATCTTTACTCTTATCTTTATTCTTATCAGTGTCCTTGTTGTCTCAGCAGTCTTTAGCTATATGCAAGAACTTTTTACAGTGAAAGCACACTTTATTCTTTTTACATCAGGTTCAATAAGCTTTCATATTCAACTTGTTTAATTTAGATATGATTGATCTCTCATGACTTTGAGATCAATCTTGAGAATTAATTGATGAGTTATTACAGTTTAAATTTAAGCTGCTAAAAACATTAAAATAGTTCTCATTATATATTTCTTAAAGACTTTATTCAATTTAATTAACTTATCAAATTAACTCATCAAGAGTAGTTGCTTCAGCCTTTAAATACTTTCAGAGTTCAGATTAAATCTTTTGCTTTAAATCTCAGATAAACTGTCATTTCTGTTCATATTTAACTGATATAGACTGAAGAAGTTGTACAATCTTTGTAAACTTTGCTTTATATTGTCAAACTAATTTTGTTTGTTTCAGTGTCTCATAATGATAATGTTGATGTTTCATTTCATTAACATTTTCAAAGATCAGTAAAAATGCTAAAAAGAAGTTGTTTATATTTTAAGATCTAATATTTAATGAGTCTTCTTTAACTCAAAGTTGTTTTTCTTTTCAGAGTCATTATACTTTGACAGTATCTTTTAAATAACTGACTGTAACAATAATCTTTACTTCATTGTTCAGAAGTTAATTCATTAACATTTCATAAAATTGAAAATAAGCTTTTATTTTAAGAGCTTACATCTCTGCAGCATTCACTTTTCAATTATTCTTATAGATAGACAGTGTCTTCATCTTCAGAGAATTCTTGAATACTGCTGTAAAAAAAGACACTATTACATTAAATATTTCTTGAATTTCTGAAGCTGCACTAAATAAAGATGTAATCTTAGACATAGAGCTAGAGACTGATTAATTAGCATAAACATTTCTTAATTAAGTTTGAAGAAATGCAATTTAACTTGTCATTGTCTTGTAATTGACTTAAAAAGCTGTTTTTGACACTGCTGACTAATTAACAATAGTGAGTTCATTCATCATTATAAAAATAGAGTTGAGCTTTATACTGAGAGATTGTAAATAATGAAAGACATTAATTAACAAATCAATTTCAGTTCAGTTTAAATTGCTGTTGAACATGTCACAATATAAGAAAGATAGAACTTTTCTTTATACAATACAGCATAAGAATTTATCTCTTTATTTTGTAGTCTTAATGCTGAAGTAGTGATGAGCACTGAAGAGAGAATGAATATGTAGTTTATGCATTACTGCATCAGAACTTTCACAATTAAAATACAAATTAAATCAGTTCAGACTGAAGCTTAAGTCTCAGAACTGCTTGAAAGTGTGCTTTAAATCTTTGATGCTATCAGATGTGAATCAGTTCATAGAAAGTTGTCCTTATTTGTTTATGCTATGTAGAGTATATATAGAAAATGATGACTAAGACATAAATAGGGGTGCTTAGTAAGAGATGAGTAAGCAATGATATCACAGTTTGATGCTTTCCTCAGTCATGCCACCAACGCTAGTGTGGGTTAAGGTCTCGCTTAGTCAAAGGGCACGAAAACCCTACACAAATCATTCTCTAAATGTTAACTTTAGACCGTCAACGATAGCAAACTGACACCGACAACAATACAGCAACAGTGAGTCAGCTGCAACTTAGTTGACCTGTACTGTACTAATCACTAGAACAGATGGGTAAGCACATTTCTTTCTCAGGTTGAGGACTCAGCTGTGGGATACACGCGACAACCAGGACGCAAATGAGTCGGGCAAGCTCTCATGAACAACTGGAAATACCCTCGAGGACACATGACAGAGATGATCGCCGACTCTTCTCATAACGCTTGCGCAAAGAGCGTCGCCGTCTAGCAATACCTCCGCATGACCCGCGATATGGAAGTCGATTGGCACTACTTCAACCACATCACACGATCATTTCGAAGATGCTTGATAGGCAAATCCGTCATCTCACCGGGCGTTCTGCAGGAATGCAGTAATATAGATATCTCAGGAGGAGGCTGATAAATGGTATCAACAGGTCGGCTCAATGAGTACCAGGTCATAGGGCGCCATTTGCCCACCGAGGCAAACCCCACACCAAAGCTCTACCGGATGCGCATCTTTGCACCAAACACCGTCGTTGCAAAGTCGCGGTTTTGGTACTTTCTCATGAAGTTGAGGAAAGTCAAGAAGGCCAATGGCGAGATTGTCAGCTTGAACGTGGTACGTAAGACCCGGTCGAGAGATGATCACTCGGTCTTGAGGAGTTGGCTTAGTGTTTTATGTGGTGGGATGGGCTTGTGCTTATGGCGACTGTCTGCATAGATCCATGAGAAGCGACCGCAAAAGGTCAAGAACTTCGGTATCTGGATCCGCTACGATTCGCGCTCCGGAACACACAACATGTACAAGGAATACCGTGAGATGTCAAGAACCGATGCGGTTGAGGCTCTCTACCAGGATATGGCCGCACGGCACAGGGCTCGTTTCAGGTCGATACATGTATGTCTACAATGCAGCTTAACCGTCAAGGACTTGCTGACCCACCGTTACCAGATTTTGAAAGTGGTGGAGGTAGAGAAGACGGCGGACGTTAAGCGACCCTACATCAGACAACTCCTGGCTAAGGATCTTAAGTTCCCTCTTCCTCACCGTATTCCTAAGGGAGTTGGGAAGAAGCTGTTTGTTGCGAAGAGGCCGTCGACGTTTGCTTAAATCGGAGGATGGTCTGAAGCTCTGTCACTGGAGGTGTAGGGCCAAAGCTAGAACTTTCTATGCTCGAGTTAAGTCTTTGAGATGTAACTTGAAAGCAATACTAGCATAACTTGACTGCCGGGTTGGCTATGAAGCATTGTGTTGTCTTGAGGCTATCTCCACCTTCAGACCGTAGGAAAGCTGATACCTCCTTGGCCAACCAATGTAAAGTATTCCTCCTAGACGGACTGTCCATTTCCGCGGTCGTGTTCGACAGAGATTTATATCCAAATGCAGAGAGCGCACTAGACCCCAGATTGCGGCTCCTTGCGCCCCCACGCCTAAAGCGGTTTAGCCTATCCCCTAGCTCCATAGACACAACCTTCACAACCGTGTCCTCCAAGAGCTCCCTCAGCAATACCGCAAACAACAACAACCCACCCAACCAACAGTCCTTCCAGCCACCCGCCCAACTCCTTCCCCAACGCACCGCAATCTCATCATCCAAACGCAAAACAATGGTAGCTCGCACCACCCCTTCCCCGATCCCCAAACCACCCAATCCCAACCCAACCCTCGATCCCCATCCCCCAACACCCTCCAACTCCCAATCGTCCCCCGCGCCAATTACTACCACCACCCACCCACGCACCCAAGCACCCACTGATCTCGACTCCTAGTCCTCACCACGCCCCGACTCGCCCGCCACGGCCCTCGGCGGCTCCGCTCCGAGCACCGGCTCCAGCACCGCGCGCCCCTCGTCGCCGACGCCGCCAGGCGGCCCGAAGACGGCGATCCGGCGCAAGGCGGCGGCGGATCGCGCGGACAAGGTGGCGAATGCAAGGCCGAGCAGCACGCGGGCGGCGGGGGCGGGGGGGAGTAGTAGTACTATGTTGAGTGAGTGTGATGTTTTTTTTTGGTGGGGGATGTGGGTGAGGGGGCTTGGTGAGAGGGGTTTTGGAAGGGGAGGGGAGGGGAGGGAGGGAGGGAGTGGGTGAAGAGTGGGGTGGAGAGGGGATGGTGGGAAAGGGGGAGACGGTGGGCTTGTAGAGAGAGATGTGCTGACGTTGTTGGTGGGCGGTAGGGCTGTATACGGATGAGTCGCCGGGGTTGAAGGTCGATCCGGTCGTGGTGTTGGTGCTGTCGCTGGGGTTCATTTTCAGTGTTGTGGCGCTGCATAGTATGTTTCCTGTCTTATCCTTTCTTGCGCTGTGGCTGTAGGCAGCTCTGACATTGGGATGCAGTCATTGCGAAGATTACGAGGCGGTTCTCGTCATAAGGCTTCTGTTGGGTTTTTGTGGAAGAGCGTTTGTGAGGTTGCTTTGGTTTTGTCTAGCTGTAGTATTTTCTCATGCCTGCTGCGCTGAGAGGGAACACGGTTATTGTCATGGCCTTGGGGCTCTCCTTGTCGGTTTTGATAAACTAAGGACCTACTTTACCACTGTAGTGTATGTTTACCCATCTTGGCATTCCGTGAGCAGCTGTTCTATGTTGAGGCTATAATCCAATAGTTCATAGTGACCGTAATGGACATCAAGCTACACATGGCGTCATTCCTTAGCACAGGTTGCTTTTCTCCATCAATTCGGAGCGATATCTAGACGAAGATGGGGATCTGCACTCCATACTATTCCACATCATCAGCTCAAATCACACCTTCTGGACGTCACGATACTCACACTTGGCGGGTCGTTAAACCTCAGCGCCTTGTTCAACCCACTAATTTCCTCCAATTCGCCCTTACTCAACTCGAAGTCCGTAACATGCAGATTCTGCGCGAGCCGGTCCTGGTTGTTGCTCTTCGGGATCACGGCGACGCCTCTCTGCGTGGCCCACCTCAACAGCACCTGAGCGGGCTTCTTGCCATGCTTGTCCGCGATCTTCTTCACCGTCTGGTTTTCGAAGAGCAGAGGCGTGTCTTTTGCGCGCTGCATATCGAGTTCGAGAAAAGATTGCGGGCCAAAGGACGAGTATGCCGTCACGGCGATGTTCTCGCGGCGGGCGAGGTCGATGAGTCCCGGCTGCGTGAGGTATGGGTGGTGTTCGATCTGCAGGGTTGCGGGGCGGACTTTGGCGTAGCGGAGCAGGTCCAAGATGAGCTGGCCGTTGAAGTTGCTGATGCCGATGCTCTTGGCCATGCCCTTCTGCACCAGGGCCTCCATGGCCGTCCAGGTCTCCTGGATGGTGGCGTTGCCAGGTACGACTTTTTCGCCGTCGTAGGTGAAGCCCGGCGGGTAGCGGTCCGAGGGGTCAACGTATTTGAGGGAGATGGGGAAGTGCACGATGTAGAGGTCGAAGTAATCGATGCCCCAGTCTTGGAGTTGCTTTTTGCAGATTGGTGCGACGCGGTCGTGGTCGTGGAAGGAGTTCCAGAGCTTGGAGACCAGGAAGAGGTCGGAGCGTTTGACGAGTCCGTCTTTGATGGCCCGGGCTACTCCCTGGCCGGCTTCCACTTCGTTGCCGTAGTCTGATGTTCAAGCGAGTTAGCGGAGTAAGGTCAAGTGCTGGATTTCGAGGCTTTTACCGCACGCGCCGTCAAAGAGACGGTAACCGGTCTTGATGGCGTTGTAGACCTGATCGGCGCATGTATCATTGTTCACCTTCCACAGTCCGAACCCAACCAGGGGCATCTGGTGGCCGCTGCTGAGCTTGACGGTAGGAGTAGTCATAGCTGTGGCGTAAGATCTGAGAACAGTTTGTTGTCGATAGAGGTTCGATTGGAATGATTTCACTGGTAAAGTAGCGAACTTAACACTCAGTTTTTTCGAGAAAGTGATGCTGATAGAAAAAAGTTAGCAGTCATCCTATCAAGAACATTGCTGGACTTCGAACCGAGTCAATGGTTTGATGATGAGCATGGACGTTTTGAAAGGATAGCTGCTTGTTGCAATTCTCTGAAACCTACTAGGTAGAATAATTCTTTGCCTTGCGTCATGAACGTTGACCTCGTGTCAAGATTGCACCGAGGGCACCGACGGGTTGGAACCTCCGTAACGTGATCACATGCGGTTCCTCTCCGCTTAGTCATACGGTACAGTAACATGGCTCTCTATCTGAACTCACATCAAGAAACTATAGATCTTCAAACTCCCTATGTGATTCCATCCGACTTGTTAGGCACTGTCTTCTATTTCCAGGGTGGAGACAAATGAGCGCAGGGGATTCTGATGCTCTGATATGCCTACTCCGTATAGAATTCCAGAGAGTGCTACTTAAGTGTTCTCGAAGATCTTGGACCCTCATGCAATAGTGGAAGTAAACAGCAGTGACAGTCAAGGTTGACAATCAAGGTCGAAGCTATTTCGGAATCTATCCCAAGGATTACCCTGCCGCCAGACTCTGTTTTGAAAGCTATCGAGTTGCGTTTGTTTCTCAAACAGGTGCAGGCGACTGTGTCATAGAGGCCAGCTGCCCACCAAGTCATCAAGACCATCAATACCTGTTGGTCGCATGCCACCCGTGACAAGGCAGTCGGAGTATTGCCAGCTCTTCGCGTCCAGTCTACTCTACTATACGAACATACACTTAGACGACGCCAATCCTCGGCACTTCACATCTAAACGTTGGGGGTGTTCGTAGTAATGATGCATTCCGGTTAGCAACGCCACGACGTGCGTCTATGGACCGATAACGTTGATGACCCAAACGGCTGGGATGATCGACTGAGGGAAGGTCTTGACTCAAGAGTCCATCGAGCTAAATAAACTATTACGATGTGCAAAACGTGTTGAGGGAAGACGGGTTTCGCCAGCATGGCCTATTTTCTGCCATCATTCTTTCAGAAACGGCTACTGCGATACGCACTATCGCGGCTGGAGTTACTGGATACTGATGCGCTGGACCTTGAAAGGCTTGATATAGTGTGGGGAAAGCGAAGCACGGTGGAGCTCCGGGATGTGGGGTTGCGTCTCAAGGTAAATAAGCACCGACGGTCCCGGTTCAAGGATGGTGCGCGCGTTAGGGCACGAAGATGTTCAACTAAGATGACTTGCTGACGGGAAGACTCGATAGAAACTCTCCCTACTTCTGCAGCTGCCTCGAAACTTCGACCTCCGCAAAGCAACGGTTTCGCTACTTCGAATTACAGTGCCGGCGGACATCTACAATAGTGGCGTCGTCGTGGAGGTTGAAGGCGTGGATCTACAACTCAAGGTTTTAGAGAGCGAAGAATCGAGCGCACCGAGTGGCAAGTCAAATTCGGGGTATAGATACAAATCTGGCGTCGCGAAGACCGTCAAAGCGAACCGAGCGCGGAGTCCGCATCCAGCTGTCCACGATCCAGGTGGCCAAAGTTCAGAAGAGGACGTCGAATCCGAAGACGAAGATGCTTCAAATCAACTTCCTACAACAGATGACCTTGCCCAGTCTTTCCTCCAAGCCGAGCCGCAGGAAGAAAAGGTGGAGTTACAAGCTGCTATAGAATCCCAGTCCCAGTATCTCCCGGATTCGGCAGTATCGAGCTACGATGGAGAAGCAGCCCTCGGATTCGGAACGGCGGCTGGCCTTTCACTTCCTGGGTTTTTAGCAGGCTTTCTCAGGGGTGTTTGCGACAAACTCAAGATCAGAGTGAAACGGGTCGAGCTGAGCCTCGCTCTGCAGATTGCTACGGAGGTCCTAACTGGAACTCCGTGTGTCAATAAAGGAGAGAATGTGATTTTCAAACTGTGCATCAACGACGTGGATGTAGAGAGTTTATTTGAGAGTACGGACCAGAAAGACCAGGCCTCGGAACAACAGCAGGCCTCAAAGATTTCGAATAACCCACTAGCAGGGTTAACCGTGACTGGCAAACGGTGCATTATATTACATAACATTCGAGGCATCTTGATAACAGAGGCTGCGCTTTTCAGTACACTGTCCCGACCACCAGCAGCAACGTCGTCCACACCCACCAAGCTAGATGATGCAGTCCCTATTCATGCCGAGCGACCCTCTGGCCCACCATCTTCCTCCCCGACGTCAAGTGAAGGGCTTGGAATGACACAATCAACGATCTTTCATACATACGAGGAGTCCGGGCGCGGTGCTTCACGACTTGAGGCGTCGGTAGCCACTAGTGATGGGGGAAGGTTTGCTGATGCGGGCATTGCTGATGATGTCGACGCGCCCGAGACTGACCACGAGGGTGTAATGAGCGTCTCTGGAAGCAGTTTTCTGGACGACTCTCGAATACGAAACGAATTACTGAACAGTCGCTTTGACGACAATACGCTCGAAGACTCCGTTACTCCACCTGCGTTTGCTCTCAAATCTCCTCCTGTCTTGGGTGAGGGGACACTCCCAATCCGTTATGATCACGAGCAGGGTGAAGTATCAATACCTAGCCATCCTACGAGAACAAACATAGAGTCCAAAACAAGCGGCGGCTCGCGCATGACGGGCGCAACACCTTCTCTCGATATAGTTGATGGGCGCTGTGCACTGGCCCTATCCCGACCGTTTCTGTCAGTAGGCGCTTCGCTTCTGCAGACTGACCGGACGGACAACTTAGTCTCCGGAGCGCAAGCTATACATGAGCTTTCAAGGACCGAGAGGGAAAGCGATGTGTCGGTTCTACCGCCCACTGAGGATCTGTCAGAATCCAAACTTTTCAGTCATGAGGAAGCAGCAAGCATGTATATGAGCGCTATCAGTCACGCCTCTTCAAAAGCTATAGACGAAAGTAATGTTCCAGGCGGATGGAAGGCTTCGAGTTCTACCAGCGCTAATGCGGCATCCAACTCGTCAATGTCCGAAACCACCGACGCTTTTGAAGAATCGAGATCCTTATTTACAGCTGGTTCGCTGTCCACGGCTGAGAGTATAGAGCTGCACCCGACAGACCGTGAAGAATATGACCAGGAAAGTGGGACGCCCAGTCCGCAGTCTCAACTCAGAAATAGTGATCAATTACAAGATGATATAAGGTCAGGTATCGGAGTTTCGCCACCGCAACCTCATCTAGAACAAGAAACTCGCAGACTTTCAACATCGGACTCCAGTCACTCTCCAGAAACCTCCTACAGTCCGACATTAATAGCCAAGTGCGTATTCAGTATTGACCAATGCAGTATTAAGGTACCTATACCGAAAGTTCCTACAGCACAACCTGCCTCGGATCTGGGGTCGGATACAGTCCTTAAAAGACCCAGCTCAGACCTATGGGAAATGCCAGGCGCATTTTCGAGGACACTGGAAGAGAGCCATAAGTTACCCAGACCTAGAAAGATCGGTAGCCGTGGTATTGGCAAATCTGAGTTTACAAAGTCGTCCAGTGGCCGTGACAATCGCAGCACGCTGAAAGTTGATCAGTTGGTCGATGTTGCTCAAGACATTGCCTTTGAGTTTGGTATATCCACAGTCCAGTCTCACTTCGACTTCGCCGTTGGTCGTCTTCTCGCTGCAGTAGTGCAGCAGCTTGTTGCGTCGATAGACAGACACAGTGCGTCGAGCAAGCCGGACGATGTCGATGGTCACAAGGTTTCGCCAACATATGGTTTTACGATCGAGAATGCTTCAATAAAGCTGCTGGAACACCTTCGGGGATTCAATCTCTCATCATTATCGGATCCCAAAATTGGCGCCTTGGATAAGGCCGAGGCGTTCGATGATAATGTTCTCCTTGTCTCGACTGTGAAAGATCTCCATATGTCTAGACTAAGCGCTCAAGATTCATCGACTGTTCAAATGTCTATAGCAAAATTCTTGTTTGGTTACGCCAATAACAATATCCTGTCTTTCGACGCAGGACTGAAAATGAGGGACTCCGTCAGGGATGACCAGACACCCGACGGTAAAGACCTGTCGATATCAATCATCCATACCGGAGACTCAAGCAAGATCAGTTTGACAACTTTACCAGTCCATATCTCAATAGACCTACAGCGGTTAGATGAAACATTCAGCTGGTTTGGGGGCTTCAGTACTATCTTGGAGCTAGGTAGCTCCATGACTTCGACGAACACCGTTGTTGGTGCCGGTGCCAAGCAAACTCAGACCTCGAAACGCTCTCGGGCCGTCCACTTTGCGACTACTAGTGAGCAAGATGTGCCGGAGTTCAGGTGGCACCAGTCCTCCAACAAGGCCAACGCGAGAATTGGAGGATTCGTTCTCAATCTCACCGGTCGACTATGCAGCATCCGTCTTGAGTCCACCGCTATGAAAGTCGTCAGCCGCGAGGAAGGCGTTGGATTGCAAGTAGACAAAATCAAACTCAATGGACCTTATCTCATGGGTGAAGACCACGAGCCGTCTATTACAGCCGCACTTACCAATATTCGAGTCGAGTACTTGTCTACACCTAAGGAGGTTGACCTCGGCCGACTGCTTTCACTTCTGACGCCATCTGCAGACAAATACGATCACGATGATGATATACTCGTTGAGACTCTTCTACGCCAGCGAAGGCAGGGCGGTGTGCTACGCGTTACCATCGCAGACGTCAAGACGGAAGTCCTGGATCTTGATTCCTTGAAACTCCTTCCCACCTTGGTTGACGATGCTTCGAAGCTATCCACCGTCGCAAAGTATCTCCCTGAAGACGACCGTCCGGGTATATTGACTCTGGGTTTAATTCGTGATCTTAATTTCCATGTCAAGCTCAATCAAGCGATCGGCGATATGCAATTCCGTATAAAGAACTTGGAATTGGCACATGTTGGCTTACCGTCACTCTTGGCCTTGTGTATTGAAGGACTTCAACTTCAGCGCAATCACGACGAGGAGCTAATAGGCCAAGCAGTAACAGCAAATTCAGCAAATCCTCACGGGCAGACTCCTATGGTTATGGCTAGATTGATCGGCGACGAACTAGAGCCTACTTTCAAGCTCAAGTTATGGAACGTTCGTCTAGAGTACAGAGTCTCTACTATCATGGCAGTCTTAGGACTTTCAGACACGATGACGGCCGAGGATGTTGCATCTGATCTGGTCAACTCGGTCATTACGCTAACCGGTCAACCGGTCGAAGAGAGCGGGAAGCCTGCGAGCGAGTCGCCATCAAGTAGCGCTCAATCCACCGCAGGCTCCAAACCCTTGAAGCTTGACATTGTTTTCCGAGACTTCGTTGTTGGGCTCAACCCTAGAAATCTCCCCCACAAAGGTCTTGTTGTCATCACCGACGCAAGGTTCTTTGGCTCGATTTTGAAGCGGGATAACCCTCGTGCCACGATGGAGATCGGAAAGGCTACTTTCCTGATCATCGATGATGTGAAAAACATTCTCGCAGCTGAGGTATTGCCGGAAACCGATCCCGTCGACTCCAAAATATCTCAGGTGCAAGAGCTCTGCAACATGGGCTACGTTGCTGTCAGTTATATCTCATCGGCTAGAGCGCAAATCAAAATTATCGAGTCTGAAAGATCTGGGGAGAAGTCTATCGACGTCGAGTTACGCGATGATCTCTTTGTGCTGGAATCATGCGCCGACTCGACTCAAACAATCTTCAATCTTCTGAACGGACTGAAACCACCAATGCCTCCGAGCAAGGAGATCAAGTACAGGACCGAGATTGTACCCGTGCAGGACATGCTCGCGTCACTCTCAGGCGACGCTTTTGGTCAAATAGGTGGCCCGCAACATGAAGGATACGAGTATCCCCTCGAACTCGATGATGGAGACATGGTAGACGATGACGTTCCTCAAAACTTCGAGTTTGTCAACAGCTTCTACCGACGTGACCCCGAGCCAACCTCAGAGGAACTTGCAGACAGTTTTTTGGAAGAGGACCTCGGGCATCTGGTTACCCCACCCGTTACTCGGGAGATTGGCGACAAAAACTTACTGCAAAGCTTCCAGGAGCAATATGAAATAGCGCCTGGAGGCGAGCCACTTGACTTCCGAGAAGATCATTTTGGTACAAGACCTGCGTTCCAAGGCAAAGCTCATCGATGGAACCCTGCTCAGAATACATATAGTTTAGAAGACGACAATAGGGTTCGAAGAAGTCCGTTGAGAGTCCGCGTCCGCGATGCACACTTTATCTGGAACCTGTTCGATGGTTATGACTGGCAGAAGACAAGAGACGTCATCTCTAAGACTGTCAGAGATGTCGAACTCAGAGCTACTGAAAGAAAGGCACGGAACGACAGGCGGTTGTCATTCGACGTTGAAGATGAAGAGGAGTCAGTGATTGGGGATTTTCTCTTTAACTCTATTTACATTGGTATACCCGCCAACCGTGACCCTCGCGAGCTTTCGCATCACGTCAATCGCAATGTCGAAGACCACGCAAGTGAGACGGATAGCTATGCGACCTCAACAATATCTGGCTCGCCCAGTCGACAAGGTCATTCACCGCGCCTGAAACGAAGAAAGCTCCGACTCAGTCGAAGCAAACACCACAAAATGACCTTTGAGCTCAAGGGCGTATCTGCAGATCTCGTTGTGTTTCCACCCAACTCGGGGGAAACCCAAAGCTCTATTGATGTGCGAGTGAAGGACTTGGAGATCTTCGACCATGTACCAACTTCGACTTGGAAGAAGTTTGCCACTTATATGCATGATGCAGGAGAGAGAGAAAGTGGCAGTAACATGATACACCTTGAGATCATGAACGTTAAGCCTGTTCCCGAACTTGCGGCCTCCGAGATCGTGTTGAAGGTAAGATTGTCAAAGATGTTGATATAGCATAAGCTAATCATCTCGTAAGGCTACCGTTCTTCCACTTCGTCTGCACGTGGATCAGGACGCACTCGACTTCATGACTCGGTTCTTCGAGTTCAAGGATGACGATGTCCCTATGCATGCATCCCAATCCGACATTCCTTTCCTCCAACGCGTCGAGATCAATTCAGTGAGAGTCAAGCTTGACTTCAAACCCAAACGAGTCGACTACGGCGGCCTCCGCTCCGGGCACACCACCGAGTTCATGAACTTCTTCATCCTGGACCAGGCGGACATGGTCTTGCGGCACGTCATCATCTACGGAGTCTCGGGCTTCGACAAGCTCGGCAAGACCCTCAACGACATATGGATGCCGGACGTCAAGCGCAACCAACTCCCCGGTGTCCTCGCCGGTCTCGCTCCCGTAAGATCTCTCGCCAACGTCGGCGGAGGCGTCCGCGATCTCGTCGTCGTCCCGATGCGAGAATACCGAAAAGACGGCCGCATCGTCCGCAGCATCCAGAAGGGAGCCCTGGCGTTCGCCAAGACCACAACCAGCGAGCTGGTCAAGCTTGGCGCGAAGCTCGCAATCGGCACCCAGACCGTCCTGCAAGGCGCCGAGGACTTCCTCAACACGACCGGGTCACGGGCCGACGGGGGGTGGGAGGATGCGGAGCTCGACGACGAGGACAAGAAGCAGATCAGCTTGTACGCCGATCAACCGGTAGGTGTGATGCAAGGGCTCCGAGGCGCGTACGCCAGCCTGGAGCGCGATCTTCTCACAGCCCGGGACGCTATCGTGGCGGTGCCGGGAGAGGTGATTGACAGCGGCAGTGCGGCCGGAGCGGCGAAGGCGGTCTTGCGGAGCGCGCCGACGATTATCTTTCGCCCGGCGATCGGAGCCAGCAAGGCTATTTCGCAGACGTTGATGGGCGCGACGAACTCGTTGGATCCGCAGAATCGGAGGCGGGTTGAGGATGTAAGTTCCTGTGGTGTGTCTGACTCTGTTGAAAGCGCTGACTCGGCGAGCAGAAATACAAGAAGCATTGAGGTTGGCTGTTCACTTCGGCATGAGCGTGGCAATTGGGAATGGGGAGTTGGTGTCTTTCTGAGGTCGGCCGTTTGGGCTTTGGGGTTTGCAGCACGGCGGGTTGGGCGAACACAGCGTCTACGATTCATGGTCATGTGTTGATAATCGTGCGCTGGGGTTTCGTATTGGAGTCGTAATGCGTTTATGATGTATCACAGTAGAAATAAGACGACGTATGATTGTCCGCCCTAAGCACCTCAACATTGATTTATTGTCGCTCCAATAACTACTTCTCGCTCCCCGTGAGGGTGAGTACCCTTTGCAACCCTCCACCAATTCCCGGCCATCGCGAAAATACCCATAAATATATTCCGAAGCGGTGAGGGCCATTTTGTGAACCAGAAAGGAAGGCTTCTAGAAGGGATTGTGCTTGGCATACACCTCGGGAGGAAGCGAGATAACATGCATGCCAGGCTTGAACTATAGACCAACGACCTGTGTAACATCTCCTCTCAACTCTTCCTGCTATGAAGTGCTGCACCGCGATCTCTCATGCCTTTGCCTCGTGAATGTCGTGCCGGTGAACTGGTCATCGACTGATCGGGCTTCTGCTGTGATGCCCGTGGCACGCTGGAAGCTGATCGCCGAACATGTGCTGCCTCGATTTACCCAACGCGGATGATTTCAGGCAACTTAATTGGAGGACAGCCCACAGTGATGGCTACTCGATTTTTCAACCCAGGTTCGAATTATCGAAGCTCCGCTGATTGGGATTGTGATGATGTCCCCGGAGAGTGGATTCTAGAAGCCTCGCTCACGTGACGCGATGTTACGGGAGACCCATATCGTGCAAACCTCCGGGCGGTCAGGGCTGGCAGAACCCCTTTTTGAGTTCGCAATAAGTCCTTAACGACCTGTGATGACTATAGATGGCGTACGACATCGGGAGGTCGCCAGGTGGTATAGGACGTCTCTCGCCACGCCCATAGCATGTGCTGGGGCTTGACTGGGTACTGTCTGCTGGCGCGGCGAGCCTGTATTGAGGGTCTGTATGAGCAAAGGTGTCCTTCCGGCCTGGGGTACCTGGAATTGGTATGAGGACTGCTACTCTACAGGCTGGCTCTGGCGCCTATCTGCGTCGTTACTATCGACTGGCAGCTCTTTCCCTCAACGGTTACAACAATCTGTGCGATATGAACCCTCAAACCGATCCATGCCGGCTGTTGATTGGATCCTTCGGTAGAGACAACGATCGTCTCGTACCTGCAAAGTTTGACCGTCAAACGGCTGGCGGGTTTCCTTAGGTCTCTCGCGTGTAAGGTATTGATCTGAGCCAGGTTGGAAGACCGAATTGCGAGGGGTGATATTTCCAGTGTATCATGCCTTCCTTCTTCTTCTCTCACGGTATCCGTCTCTTGCCCTCTGAGGTCGGTCATCACGGCTATTTCTTCGTTTTCTTGACATTTCCCCATCGTTCTCTCTCTCTCTTCTCTCCTACCTCCGTAGTCTCCATGCTTCGGCTTCCTTTGATGCTCCTGCGATTCGGGTAGCCAATCATTCCCTTTCTGTCTACCACAGACTGTCCCATCAGCTTCTGGTATGATTCGAATACGGGCACATCATGAACAGATTCATTCACGACGTGACCGCCAGGCTGTAATAATGTGGTTCAACCGGTAGGTCATCAGGGGCTAATCCGAGTCTTGGGAAGGAAATTCGCAACGGAAGCAACGGGTCAAGGGAGGCTGGTGGAAAGGGCCGAAAGCTGACAGAATGCCTTGAAAAGATGTCCAATTGAGACCGGTACATCTACTGCCATCAATGTCTGCGCGTTGAGTCCATCGTTGTTGTAGTGCTTTGTCTTGTACTGACCATGTTCTTGATCTATGAATGCTGATATGCTGCTCCACTGAAATTGATGTATCGAAGACACTGCTAATCTGTGAAAACAAATGAAAGCTGGTGTCATAAAAATGCTCCTTTGTGATGTTACTGAAATATGGGCTTCATACACACCGGTCGCAGCCTTGAAAAGCTTGGGACTTGCTTGAATCGTGGGCGGAGGTTGCCAAGGTATGAGCTCAGCCAAATGAGGCCCACAACCTCCTGACAAAACCTCACCCACACTCTCTTCATCACAACTCCACCTCAGACAGAACCATGAACCTTTCGTCCAACGGTTCCAATCTGACGAGGAGCCCTTAAGCTCAGCTAGCACTTCAAGACTATCGAAAACTAGAAGCTCAGCACTCTTCCTTCGATTGTTCTTCCGTGTCGTCGAGCGAGCTTCTGAGATAGGAGGCTAGGGCATCAAAGTTAAGCGATCGTGAGCATTTGCCCACAACACGACCTCACTCACCTGGTGCTCTTTTCAACCCAAACTTCTGTCCTCACCTTCCATAAGATCGACGTTCCATAACATTGACGTTTCATAACACCGACCGTGAATTACAGGCAGCAAAACGCGAAATCTCCTTGCTAAGCAACCATGCCTGACCCCACTTCTGGTTCAGCTTCTGCTGGTGATAACCACGACCCAGATATCGAACTGCAGACTCTTGGTAACTCCAAGGGCAAGAGACCAGACCCGAAGCTTTATACTCAAGCTCAGCTGTCTCAGCTCAATGTGTCGCGTCGAGATCGGCCAGATGACGCCAGTGAAACCTTGGATCAGCGCGTTCTTAACACTCGTCAGGCTCGAGACCTTCCTCGCAGTCAGCTCTCCGGTGTGGACAACATCGACTCGCCTTCCAATGCCGGTGCTACGCCTACTCACCCAGCACAAGCTCATCCTGACTCTGGAAAGAATCTAAAGGGCACGTCTCCGTTCGCCGAAGAAGCGTCCGGTCAGCTTGGGTCCAACCACAACCAGAAACTCCTTACTTCGAATAGTGCAGATAGTTTGACAGTGAAGCCCCTGAACATTGTCAAGAAGAGAGACCCTCAACGATTCGCCGCAGATCCACCACAGGCCCCGCTACCGCCACTTCCGACTGAGCGTCAAAGCTTATCTTCCAATTCCGACGGCTCTTCTGTTGCGTCTACTTACGGGGATACGGCAAGTTTGCTTAACCTGTCGGTGCACGAAGGGGTCGACGTCGACGAGTCTTGTCCTTCTGGAAACGAGTCGTTCCTCGAACCTGTGAAGGGTAAAGCAAGCTCATTTGGTGGTATTGGAAACGTCCAAACAAGCACTCGAAGTAGCAATGAGCTCGTTACACCTGCCAACCAGATACGCTTTCGTCCAACTTCAACTCTTAATACTTCGAACCGAAGCAGCGGCCGCATCTCTATTATCGACTCGAACGGTTCCGTGCATTCTCGTCCTTTGTCTGTACACGAAGCTGGGGCTTTGGAGCGTCATTTGAGTGCAGCGATAAGACATATGCGAGGCATCACTGGAGACGGCAGCCACTCTAGCATTCTGGACTCTCCTGGAGAAGCTCGATCCGGTAATAGTTGTGATGATCAAATCCCGAATCGGTCTGCGGAGCTCATTCTCGATCTCGGCCCTGGTGGATGTCAGAGTGCATCTAGTCCTGCACCCTTGAGCCAATCTCCAAGCCTTCAGTCTGATGAAGACGGTTCCACATCCTTATCCAAACGTCGCTCATCTGATTGTTCCTCAGAGGGCGCCGCAGCTATGTTTATGTGGACTGATTTGTGCGATGTCGAACGCGCTGCGTGTCTTGTAGGCGGGAGCAGTGCCAGCGGAAGCCGTGGTGAAGGTCGCATCATCGGAGAATTGAGCGAGGATGGTGGCATCGTGGTCAATCCAGAAACCGTTGATGAGAATCGCCGTATCCCTAGACAAACGCACTTGTACACACTGGCACGTCTCACAGGTAGTAGCGTCGCTGGCTTTTCCAGTTCTGCTGAAGGCTCAGACGATGAAAGTACTGTGCGAACACCCTCCCCACAACACGGAGATCGTCGGAGATATACCAAGTCCTCCTGTCTTGAAAGGGATGGACAGAGTGGAGACCTGATCTTGCGGCCTGAGTATACTTTCACTGCTGGAGCCGGGTTGCCGCGTCATGACGCTTCAACACCATCTCGAGCAAACTTATTCTTCAACAACACGTATCAGCATCCGACTCCGCTATCGAGGGACCACGTCCATCCATTCAGATCTTCGCCACCTCTGATCGACCATGCTCGTACTTCTCAACTTTCCTACACCCAGTCTCAGACGTCAGACGGTTCGCTCCCAATGGACTATGATGAGCACTATGTACTGAAGTCAGACACGCACTTGAGACAGGACACGTACCTCGGGGCAGACACTTACTTCAATGCAGACAGTCGTTCTCAAATGTCAGACGGTTCACTGCCAATGGACAATGATGAGGACTATGTACTGAAACCAAACACATACTCAGGACAGAAGACCCGCTCTGGACAGAACACGTACTCAGGACAGAAGACCCACTCTGGACAGAACACGTACTCAGGACAGAACACATACCCCAGGGCAGACACTCACTCCAATGCAGACAGGAATCTTAGAGCAGACACATACTCCACTCCAGACTTTTACTTGCAATCAGCCGCGTATTCCCGACCAGAGCAGTCCTCCAGAGAGATGAACCCCACTTCAGACTTGTATCTGCAACCAACCACATGTTATCGACCAAACCAGTACTCTAGAGAGATGAACTTCACTCCAGACTTGTCTCTGCAACCAATCACGTATCCCCGACCAGTCCACTACTCCAGAGACACGTACTCTTATCGGAATTGTGGTGTGTATCTGTCAGAAGATGATCAGAGTCAAACCAGTGGAGCAAGATCGAATGGTGACCTCATGAGACAACATCAACGTGAGGCAGAGGTTTTAAGCTCTCCTACAGCTAATATGCCGGAAGGTTTCAATGCCACATCATCTGGGTTGCGTGATCGTGGTGAGGAATTCAATGAAGTCGCGCAGCATGAAACCCTAACGAGGACTGGTATGCCTGAGTACAAGAACGAGAACAGCTTAGCGGCCTACGACCATTCCTTCACTGCGTTTCACACTAACCATTACCAACCCTACCTTAACTTCGAAAACTCAGACCAGCAACAGTCTTCCGCACACACACACACCACCAGCTCGCACCGACGAGTTGGGGCAAAACGGCCCCAACTCTACCAGCCATATCGGGAGACGAGCTGGAATTTCTCCTCACCCCGTGAGTACGGGTTAACTCACGACATCCTCCGGGAGCATCGGCGGCGGCTGGCCGCCGCCGATCTCCTTCCTCGGGCATTCACTCCGCCCACACCCAACAGCCACCTCTCCTCTCTTCACCTCGCCACCCTCACCTTCTCATCCACCGCCAGTGGTGGATCGTCAATCCGGGCCGTTGGCCCAGCAGGGCCATCCGGTGGCCCAACCTCGCTCCCGCCGCTTTGTGGGGGAGTTCAAACGGAGTGCCAGCGGTTCGTCCCGGCTCCTCACCTCATCCGGGGCCGCCGCCCGAGTGCGGCGGTTCTCAACCGTCAGAGGACTTTGGGGGCCGTGATCATCACGGCGGGGGGGTTGTGTCCCCCATTCCTGTTGCTCGTGGGGTCGGGTAAGTCTCACCTCACTGCCCTCACCTTACTCTCAAAAGCTAACGCACGCATTAGGGGGGATGGACCCCACCATGGCTTCGGTCATGAGAGGGGAGGTGGCGGGCTTCACGGAAGCCCAGAAGCGGGTGGCTTTGTGGCTGGGGGTGGTAGGCACCCTCGGCGGGGGGCTCGGCGCCATCAGCGCCTGCATCTACCTCGTGCTCCATTTCTTGAGCACGAGGTAGATGCAGGTCGGGCGGTCCGGAGGATGGCTTCGGCCTAGATTGATCGGCCCTTAGTGGCGTACAGCTTGCTTTCGGCGTTTGCTCTGTTGTTGCTCTCTTCCATGTATTTAGTTGCCCGGCGTGGCTGTATACCCTCCGTGCCCGAAGTGGCTGTCTACGATGGAATTTTCATGCCTTTACGTGGGCTTGCTCTCTCACCCGTTACCTAAGCTCTGGAGAACTTGAAGCTTGACTTTATCTGTGTTCTATTCGTGACCCCAAACTCTCACCCCGTGAGAGCTTCTCGCAATCATCTCAACCCAGACATGACATTGACATCTCAAAGGCACCCTTAGTGACAGATTCACTTCCTATCTCACTTCCTCAAGCACTGAGCCAACTATCACATAGAGCTTTCCCCTTCAGTCACTGCAGTCTTCGTCTAGTCATACGAAATTTACCATCACTGAATGACCGGAGACCCGAAATAGAAGCCATCAGACACGGCCGTACCAGGAGAGATGAATATCACCAGGTCAGGCTATTTCTTCTCGAACTTACATCATACCTTATAAGACGGATATCTACCTAGATTCAAAAACGTAGGATCTGTTCAGCACAGCGCTCTATATTACAGTACCCAAAGACGAGAAGTAACATCTCAGAAGCCATGTCCCAAGCTTGCCTCGTTCAGCAGCCCCTTCCCTCCCAGTCACGATCGATTGCCAAACTCGTCGTCCTTCCCATGAGGAGCTTCAAGGTACAAAAATTCAAAGTTAAAGCAAAACGTGTCAAGCTCATATCTGCCTTATGCTCCCAGCAATATCTTCTTGCACACTTGCCCGCCTGGCACGGACAACAACTACACGGTGGTTTGATGCTGTTTGTGATAGGAGTCACTCTGTCTCTCGAGCTGAGGTATTATCGGTATCGATTCTTAAGTGCTATAGTTTTTGAAGATTGCCTATAGACGGAACCTGTTCTTCCATGCATATGCACTTACGTGGCTAGGTCCGAGTTTGAGCGTCGTTGTTCTCCATACTGGAGCTGGATGTCTAGTGGTAAGTAGTTGTAGATGGAATTTACCTCAAGAAGCCCTTGGGAGATATGCAGGCTTCATTTGACAGTAGTGCGGCATCTGGCATGTGTGTTTCCATTTGCGATTTGATCCAACGGTAGAAAGAATTTCAAATCGGCGCCAGGAAATCAAACAAGAATTTTAAAGACCTTTTCTTCTGCTTCTGCAGGATAAATCTCAAGACAAAGTCTTTCGACCGTCAGACCTCACAGGCTGAACCAAGGCGAGAGGAAAATGTCCGCCTGCTGTCGGCGTATTTCCCTAATTGTACTTGGTGATGGTTACATGTCAAAACCACGGTTCCTCCCGAACCCCTTTCAAGCCCTAAACGATCCACCCAGCGAAAGCATCAACTCTGCCACTCGGAAACTTTCAGATCCTGACTCGGTTCCTTGTGACGAATAATTGGAATGAGTGCTACTCCAAACCGACCAAGCGACCTTATGGACGCATGAGATGCGAAGTAATGTTCCGAATTTCTAGGACTGTTTGTGGCTGGTGTCGCACATGGTGGGGCGGGGGCGGGGTTAGGGACTATGCCGTGGGACGTTTGATGGTGCTGGCGATAGGTAGGTGCCCTGCATATCAACGACAAAGCACTTGATACTAATTCTGGAACGGAGATCACTAAGAATGTGGCTTTATTACGAATCGCCGACCTTCGTTAATGCACAACGACCTTAGTTCCTGACTGAACGAACCTGATATGAGTCTGTAGGGCGGCTGTGCCGCCTCGTCGCAGGTGGAAGTCGACAAGCCTAACGCTCGAAATCGAAAAGCAACCCGAACACCGGGACTATGGGACTGTGGATTCAGAGGCGATGCATGGTGGATCGTGCATCCGCAGTGGCTCGTACGTCCGTTGTGTGGAGGAGAGCTAGCCATCACAAACTGCATTGTCATTGGGCCGAGACCTAATATCATCAATGGACGGGTGATTACCCTGAAAGCTCTTAAGGATGCCTCTCCAAGACCCACTTATTATTGATACTTTCAGGACGCAGCTCGTGCAACTTGTTTTCGCTTGAGGATTGAGGCCGTGTTGAGAGCAGACATGTGACTCGTGGCTTATTCTACTTTTAGGCAGCCAAAGCGAGCTCCGGCGCTTGCTGTACTGTTGCATGTGAGACCCTGAAGCCCAAACTAGGCTCCGAGCTGCGAGCGTTCCTTCTTCCCTGATGATCTTAGTCTCGGCCCTGTCGGGTTATTTTCTGTCTTTTTATATGTAGAGCTTCCCGCTGGGTCAGTACTTCAGAAAAGCCTCATCAAGATGAACAAAGATCCGAAGATAGCTATCATTGGAGGTGTGTTGAGTCCCAAACCGGAGTGCTGGGACCGCTGACAGTTCGAATAGCCGGCCCGGGCGGCCTTATCCTGGCCCGCCTGCTTCAGCATCACGGCATTCCATGTACCGTCTACGAAGGGGAGAGATCCCGCAATGTACGCTCACAAGGCGGGATGCTCGACATACACGAAGGCTCCGGGCAGCTCGCCATCCGCGAAGCCGGCCTCTGGGAAGAGTTCCAGAAGGTGGTGCGGCCTGAAGCCGATGCGATGCGCCTCTGCGACCCTAGTGGCCACGCCTGGATCGACGACAACGAGAAGCCGAAAGACTCGCACGATCGACCCGAAATCGACCGCCTTGAGCTGCGTAATATGCTGTTGGACTCGCTGCAGCCTGAGAGTATATGTTGGGGCAAGAAGCTGAAGAGCGTCGAGCCGGCGGCCAACAATACCCACGATCTTCACTTTCAGGATGAAGACCCTATTACAGGGTTCGACCTGGTGGTCGGCGCAGACGGCGCGTGGTCCAAGGTACGACCGCTCGTCACTTCCGTCATGCCATTCTACTCTGGCGTGAGCGGTGTTGGCTGCCAGATCGACTCCACCTCGGAGCACTACGCGGCCTTGTCAGAACTGGTTGGCGCGGGGAGTTGTTTCGTGATTGGCGACAACGCAGCCATCATAGCTCAGCGCAACGGGAACGGCACCTTGAAGGTCTATGCTTACCGCCGAGCTCCGGAGAATTGGCTCAAGGACTGTGGCATCGACTGGAAGGACGCGAAAGCCGCCAAGGCCGAGCTCGTCAGGCGATACTATGATGACTGGATGCAAGGGTACAAGGATCTGATCCTACAGTCCGGCGACGAGCTCGATCCGCGACCGCTGTACATGCTGCCGATAGGCATCGAATGGGCACCAAGGCCAGGGTAAGTGACGTCGCGCTCCAGCCCGCTTGATGTCCTACACGAATTTCTCACCAATCGATCAGCTGACCCGTGTCTTAGCATAACTCTTCTCGGCGACGCAGCCCACCTGATGACGCCGTTCGCGGGCGTCGGGGTCAACGTAGCCATGCACGACGCACTCGAACTTGCGCGAGCCATCATCGCCCGCAGACAGAACTGGCTCTCGCGAAATGTGTTCAGCGACTCCGCCCTCCTGGCGGCCGCAACGCGTGACTACGAAGCCTCGACGTTCGAGCGAGGCGAGAGGTATGCGCGAAAGACGTGGGGGAACTTGCAGCATTTCTTCAGCGAAGGCGGGATCCGAAAGATCATGATGACCATGAAGGGCATGGATCCCGCCCAGCGTCGGGAAGCAAGATAAGATAGTGTAGTGAAGGGCACAGGAGCGAGCATCTGTTACATATACATTGCCCCATCGGCATCGTTTGACATTTATGATATATAAAATCTCTACTCCTCATACCGTACCTTCCCCTGACTGACATCCGGATAAACATCAAACCGCCGCTGTTCATACAACGGAATCCCCTTCCGCGCCTCCTCAATCCTCCCCACCTCCAACTCCGCATACACAATCTCCTCCTCCTCCCCGGCCTCCACCATCACCGCCGCGTTCGGATCCACCACCATACTATGCCCCCACGCCTTATAATCCGCCCGCATGTCTCTCGCCGGCGAGCACAGCGCCACATACACCTGATTATCCATCGCGCGCGCCCGCGCCTGCAGCGCCCAATGCAGCGGCCCTGTCGTCATATTGAACGCCCCCGGATACACGAGCAAAAATGCGCCCTTCCTTGCCGCGATGGTCGCCAGCTCCGGAAACCGCACATCGTAACAGATCGCCAGCGCGATGCGCCCGTACTCCGGGATGTCGAAGAGCGTCACCTTGTCCCCCGCCGTCAAGACATCGCTCTCGCGGAAGGTGATTTTTCCGGGGATGTCGATGTCGAAGAGGTGCACCTTGCGGTGGGTGGCGAGCAGCTCGCCTGTGGGAGTGAAGACGAGGGACGTGTTGTGGTAGCGCTGCGTCGCGGGGACGTACTCGGGGATGCTGCCGCCGATCAGGTAGGTGGCGGATTCTTTGGCGAGGGCGGAGAGGGCGTGGTAGGAGGGGGATTGCGAGGGGGTGGGGGGGGTCGGGAGGAGGGTTTCCGCGTATTTGGGGAAGTATTGGCAGCCGTAAGGCGAGTTGAAGCATTCGGGGAGCACGACGACGGAGGCGCCGGCTTGCGAGGCGGCGAGGACTTGCGTGCGGGCGTGGGTGAGGTTGTGGGTCTTGTCGGCGCCTGGGTGGGGGAGGGGGGGTGTTAGTGGGGAATTTCTCGTGTGGGGAGGTGGGGGGCGTGCGGAGGTTGGGGCGGTGGGAGCGGGGACTAGAGAAGAGAGCATACCTGAGGCTAATTGCACCAAGGCGAGTTTGAAGGGCTTCTTGAGTAGACCTGCCATGCTGTGTGAATGTCTTTCTTACCGGTGGAATAGCGGAGTGGTAATGGCTTTCTTTAGATTGCTACTGAGATAGGGTGAGGAGGGGTTTATTCCGGCATTCATTCCGCTATTGTTCCGCTCCATTTAGCTTACCTAAGGTACAAAGTGTTTGTACCTTACCCTACCTTACGAGGATGTGAACCCTACCTTATGTTAAACCCACGCAGCTCATGATGCTTCATTCAACAATGGACTTCGAAAGATTATATAATGGTCTTAAGAAGCGTGTGTCCTCGATTGTATCACTGGGCCGTCATATGGATAGAGAATACGAAATCCTTCAGTCTTCCTATCATGACAGGATATCACGATAAAGTACTCTCTTGACAGAAGATCCAGTCGTGCCTCAGATTGCCCTATGCCAGCTTACCTTGACATGGAGATGTTGTTCATAACGCTGCTCTCGGAGTTATCGGAGTTTCCGTCGCAGCGTCGTCATACGTCGCTGCTTCCTCAAGTGGTCATTCGACACTTCCCGGAAGTGGAAGGACCGTTCTCCGCTTGCGCCAACAATGGTTCTTGTTCTCAATCGTCTCTGTCCCTCTCTTCTCTTTTCTCCGTCAATACCCAGATTGGGTTTGTCACACCCCTTTCTCCACTATCAATTCTTCCTGAAACCTATTATATCTCATGTTTAACGCCCTTGACCTGTCCTGCCTATGGACTCAGTTGCTCGCAGGTACGAAGCAACCCCGGGCCATTCGCAGGACCAGAGGATCGAGTCCAAGAATAATTCATTTTTACGCGTTCACGATGACCTTTTGACTCGCATACGTACTCTTCTTGCTTCAAGAAACGGCCAAAATCCACCCAAGACTCCCTTGGCAACGCCGGACTACACGCTGATCTTGCAGGGTGTCGACGGAAACGCGTCGAGCTCCTCCCATACCAGCCCTTCGTACTTTGACTTTGGCACCTCGAATACTGTTAGGTCTCCTGACGGTGTCGAGAAGAAACGCGTTTCTGGGAAGGACTTCGAACAACCTGTTCGCACGCTTGAGGCTTCTAGTGCGGATAGTGCCACAGACAGTTCTAAAGGTCCCGACTTCGACCAAACCCCTAGGGCAAGTTTGAGTTCCGAAGACATGGCTGCCATCGATGAAGGATTTCGGAGTAATACTCTTGGTCGAGGCCGTCGAAAGTCCAACGATCCGAGAATGACCACGAACGTACATGCCACTGTGTCCGCAGGGCCTCAAAGTCATCACCAAGGGCATGGCCAACGATTCGTTCTCCGGACAGTTCTTCCCGATGATTATCGGCTGACGGAGGAACGGCTTAGACCAAGCGTCCATCACGTACCAGGAAGTTACAGATCGGAGATAAACTATGGAGTGGACAGCGACGAAACTGACCTTGATCAACCATCTGCCGTTGTCGGCTTGTCTGCCGATGATGGTCGACAGTGGCCTATCTCAGTTGCAGTGTCCGCGGACCATCAGCTTGATATTACAGAAGCGAAGCATGCGACCAGAGATCTGACGGGCTCCAGGACTATACCAAGGCGGAAGAGTTCTCTGCGTTCGACGGGATCTGCAGCAACTGTAAGGTTGCATCGCCAGAGCGGGCTCGAACGATCATCAGCAGAGCCCTTGGTTTCCAAAGAGCACCTTCCTTTACCGGACACTTTCTCCCTAGATCATGCTGACGAGCAGAAGGAGGAGCGCTCCTTGTTCCAACCCTTATCTCATACCAGCAATCTAGTCGACAAGGAGACATCGAAGCCATTTGTGGAAAAGCAGCCCACGCCTCCTGTTTCCGCTCTGCCAGTGATTGCGGACGGTTCACGGCTGTCTGAGCTGTTGGCAGAGCTACCTCCAATCAAGCAGGAAGTTGTTGATGAATTCAAGGGTCATCACCTTACAGCTGTCTTTGAACAAAATACTAAAACGGTACCGCTGAACCCCGAATCGCTCTTTGGGCATGAGAGCGAGTGGGCAAACAGAAGCAGCAGTCCAGGAGTTCCGGTTAGACATTCTGTAAGTCATTCATACTGTAGTGTACCTGGCTTGCCTACCCGCTCACTTGCGCTGTTTGCAGCCGCAGATCCCCAAACGCCAGCCAGGTGACAGTGGAAAGCCTTCGTCACATACCAGGGCAGCTTCTCGATCGTCATCAATGTCCTCAGATTCGACTGTACATATGCTCCATCCGAGGCACATGATTAGCGATGTGTCGGAGGACTTCCACAACGAAGCGACTGGACTGCTCCGGCCGCCACCGCCGTTCTTCAAGGGTGATCGTGTCACTCCGGACCATATCAAACCCGAAGCAAGTCTCGCTGACGGATCGGGGTATCCACAGCAGTCCCACCGTGCTGCAGAATATGAAGATTCCGAAGAGACTCGTCTTGTACATGGACAATCGCGTCATCCAGATCGAAATTGGATACAACACATTCTCCGACGACCTTCAGACAAGCCCTATCAGCAAGAGCCGCCGAACTTGACTGCCAGGCCGTTCTACAGACCACGACGTACTTCTACTAAGCCCACTGGCAGTTCCCATACTGGTTTTCTGCCGCTACGCGAAGATGAATTGCCTACTAACATTGGAGGATCGCTGCAAGCAAGCCAGGGTGAAAGAACTCAGTCGGTGGTTGGTGGAAGTGCTGACAAGCAGATGACACCTGACTCTTTCTCGAAGGTGATACTTGACCTTGAAACGTTGCTCAACGAGGCTCTTTCTGTTGCTAAGAATGCTGCTGATCAAGATGACACCGAGGCGGTACCGGCGATCTTAGAAGAGGCTTCGAGGATGCTCAAGAACGAAGCACATGGTATTCGGGAAGACCGTTCCGAGGGAGGATCATCAACAGACTCGGACGACTCACCTAGCCGTTACGGCACCGGCTTAGAGTCACTCGGTCAGCCTAGAGACCATGTTGTCATTATCGAGCCGCATGACGAAGAGTTACATAGTGGTTTTTTCAGAAGAATTCGAGGTAGCACACCGTATCCTTCCAGTCCGGCTCCTGCGTCAAGACAACCCTCCGTGGCACCGTGGGACGAGCGTTCGATGTCGATTCCGTTGAGAACTCTTAGTGGTGCCCAGAGTAAGTCAACAAACCGAGAGCAGATATCAACACTGCCTCAGGATAGCAACCCAGAGAACTCGGGATGTTTTGAATTGCTTCGGGGATTACATCTCCCGGATTCTGGCGCTACACAGAGCCCGAGACGCATGTCCATAAGAAGCCCGACGCCACCGATTGCATTTGAGCAGACTGATTGGGCTTACGTTCAGAGGCAAAGACAGCCCAGAGATCAGCTTGCGCTTCCACAGGCTCATATCCCTACACAGAGGATGTCCGTTAGTTTTCAGGGTAAGGAGGAGACCGGAGATGTCGTTAGAGAGACTCGACCACTGGCGAATGTTCCGTCTAGTGACGAGGTACAGAACTACATCGCCTTACACCATCAACCGCCAATACAGCCTCGGATAAGTTCAGCCGGCCTGCGATCTCAGGCGTTTCCCGAAAAAGAAGACGCTTCCTGGACTTTCGTTGCGAAACCACAATTCAAAAATCAGGATGGTGGTGATGTTTCCAGCGTTTCAGCTTATCAACAGAGCTCTCATGGTGGAACCTACGGGCGGTCTGGCTCAGCTAACCCGGACCCTACCGCTTCCCACCGCTCACCACTACTGCAGAGACAGCAGACAAGCCTTGGACAAGAGATAACACCGAGACAACACGGCTACCACCGTCCGCATCGGCGGCATCGCAGTTCTAGCGAGCACCATGGATTTAGCTTGGGTCGGTCACACCGCCACGCTCCAATAGCAAGAGATTGGGGGACTCCTAGAAAGAGATGGGTGGCCACTGTAGCATGCATCAGCACTGCTATGCTGGGATTGATTGTGGGCATCTACGCCGGGGAGGTACCGGCAATTCAATATACCCTGGGTGACGAGCATCACTACACGATCCTGGGCAACGTAGTCCTTTACGTTGGTCTCGCAATCCCGACGATCCTCTTTTGGCCTCTACCATTACTCCATGGTCGGAAGCCGTACACGTTAATCGCGTTGGCCCTGCTGCTCCCTCTCCAGTTCCCTCAGGCTCTCGTGTTGAATGCTCCTAGATCTCCATCTATGACGCGCTATCGAGTGGGTTTACTCCTTTCTCGAGCTCTTTCAGGAGTTTGCATGGGCTTCGCCAACATCAATTTCATGTCGACCTTACTCGATCTTTTTGGTGCATCCCTGCAAAGTGGTAATCCTCACCAAGAGGTCGTCAATGAGGATGATGTTCGGCGACATGGCGGCGGAATGGGCCTATGGCTCGGTATCTGGACGTGGTGTTTTATGGGTTCGGTCGGAGTCGGCTTTCTGATTGGTGCACTCGTTATCAGCGAGCTTAGTGTCGAATGGGGATTCTACATTACAATCGTCCTCATAGCTTTCATCCTCTTCCTGAACGTTCTCACTCCGGAAGTGAGGCGTTCTGCGCACCGTCGTTCGATTGCGGAAGTTCGATCGGACACGAACATGACGAAGCGTGTCGCAAAAGGCGAAGTCATGATGCACATCACGTCCACAGGCTCGACTTGGTGGTGGGACGAGGTCTTTGCAGGCCAAGTGCTGTGTGCTCGGATGCTGAAGCAGCCTGGCTTTGTCGTGCTGTCGCTCTACTTGGGCTGGATATACGGGCAAATCATCATGATCATTGTGGTAAGTGGAGATTACGTTAACATCATATCATGCAGCTGACGATATCCCAGCTTCTCGGAGCGCTGATATCGAAATACTATCGATTCCGCCCTCCATACGTCGGTCTGTGTGTCTTTGCTATTCCGCTGGGAGCTTTGCTAGCTATACCCTTTCAGAAAGCGTCTCTGTTCAGTCGCTCCCGGCGCCATCCTCCACGCACCGACAGCATGACTTTCCAGAAGCAAGTCACCTGGACATCGCATCTGTTGCGAAGAATTATCTTCATGATCCTGCTCCCCCTTGCCGACCTCGCGTATACGCTGGCGTCAAGCGGGCCACCGGTTCATTTCATCGTACCCACCATCTTCGCAGGCCTCATCGGCTTCCTCTCCAACCTCGCCATTGCCGAATGCAACGGCTACATCATGGAGACATACGACACGTCGGACTTACAACCCGGCATGATCGGCCGGCCACGAAACAGCGTCCCCGAGATCGTGATGAAGAAGCGAACCACGTACACGTGCTACCCCCGCGTGACGGCCGGGTTCTCGATCTCTCAGGCCTTTGCCTTCCTGATCGGCGCCGCCGCGACCGGGGCCGGTGGTGCCATCGAGCGGAGTCTGGGAGCGCGGACCGCCACTGGCGTCGTCGCCGGCGTCCTCCTGGTCCTGACCCTCCTCCTGATCTGGGTGGTGTGGAGGTTCAAGGAAGTGCAGGTGGTGCCGACAGACCGGTTCGGGACGGGCCTGTCGCTCAGCGGCGAAGAGCCGTGGCGGCCAATTATCATCGGGAACCCGAGCGGGAGGACGCGGCGGATGAGTCTGTTGGAGCTGGGCCGTCAGAGCAGGTGGAGCGAGATCAGGCGCAAGAATAAATTGACGGGTTGGGATCGGGCATGGGGCGCGCATTAGTGGGCTGTGGTGGTTCGTCCATTTCGGTCGTTCTGCAGGCTGCAGGAAGTTGCACGGCATGCATCTTAGCCGGTTCACTTTACACATGTCAATATCGTCAACGCGTCCCGCTGGTTTGGTTATGGGTGCTGGCTGGTGCGGGAGAATGTGTTGCGTGCTTACGAAATACTGCAAGGTGGCTCTGATTAAATGGGTGCCTCGAGCCTGGCAATGCCAGTACGGCTTTCCTGGGTTCAGGGTGTCATTTTCATGTACTTTCCTGAGAGCCGAAAGCGCTTCGTCAACCTACATACGAAGTAACGTTACCTTACAGTTACTAACATGGAAAGATTGACGCCTACAGTACCCTTGAAAAGCATAGAAGTAAGTTAAACACATACATAACATCCCAGCCTTGCAGCAGCATGGTCGCTGCACTCGGCACCATTTTCGGCGAAATGGCCGAGCTAGAAGAAAGGTCAGGCAAAAAGTATACTCCTTTTCCTTTCTTCTAGCGCCCTTCTACCGCCGTGGTTTGGCTCGGATGAGATCCACAAGGAAAGCTAGTCTGTTTGAGGAGATTCGTGCAGAACGGATGGGAGAGAGCATGGGGGCGTTACTCTAAGCTGCTTTAAGCTACTGCATGTTGTTGACAGGATCCCAGGGACAAACGAGCGAGGAGCGAGGAGCGAGCGGGTAGAGTAGGGTTGATTTGACTTTCAGCTGAAGGGTTGATGGTTTATGGGAGGGTGTACTTAGTACTGTACATTTTTCATCGGACGACTGCCAAAAAAAGGGGCTAGAATTTCCTTCGGCATTCATTGTTGCCTCCCCTAGCCACGCCTACCTAGACTAGATCAGGCTAGACCACAATGAGCCACAGCAGAAAAGCAAAAATAACCCTCACCACAGTGCAGCATTGACTGACACTAATGTAATCGCCACCCAGTTAAGCCAGCCACTCAGTTGAGCCACCTCACTGTCACTTAATTAATTCTTGTCAAAACACCTTGAATTATTGAGATTATCACCTTTCTAAACTAATTACATGAAAACTGAATTATTCATAAGCATTTTCTTTCAGATCAGCTTCACAAATTTAATTTTATCTTTTAATGCATAATATTTAACTATTTTATCAATCAATTTTTTCATCTTCTTCTCTGTCTTCTGCATCATAACTCTATTCTTATCAACAGTAAAAACTCAGACATTTTTAACATTTTTTTATGACTACTTCTTTCATTATTGCTTTTACTTGTCAAGCAACTTTTAATTAATCTGCTATAGAGCTGTTCTATCTATTATAGCTGTTAGAGCTGTGTCTTTTAGACTTAAGATATATGTATATAATGATAATATTATATTTATTATGATCTCATTCACAAACTGATTGATTCAGATTGCTGTATTAGATGTGACAGTAATGTTGATTTAAACTTCATTGAAATTTATAAAGAAGACATAGAATGAGGTTTTTGACTGAGATAATTTCAAAATAATAATAGAAAAATTGAATAAAATAAGATTTACATTTCATTATGTATTTAAAATGTTCTGAGTCATAATTGCTGTCAATTTAATCTTTTAATAATAATGTAAAAAGTTCAGCTTGTTAACATTGACAATCTTATAATATAAATAAATATAAATACACTTCTTATAGATTTTACTTAATGACTTAAAGACTTCAACATTCAATGACTGCAGCAAATAAATTAAATGTAAAGAAAAACACAAAGTTACAATGCTGTGATCACAGCAATACTGAATAAAGTCAGTGAAGATATAACTTTTATAATCATTCAGTATTAATAGTTAATGAGTGTCTTAAGTTTAAATTTTAATGTATAAATTGAAGATCTTAAGTTACTGAAGCTTTATTACATTAATAATTTAATCATTATCACTGACTTATAAAACAGTTTAATTATTCTTAACAGAATTTAGTTATATCTGCTGTATCAGCTTGTTCTTGAAAATGAAGTAGAGTGAAAAAGTAATATTATTGAATAATATATACTTAATAAGAAACACTCAGTTTTAATTATCAGTCTGAACACTGAAAGCTTATATTTTTATACATTATATTAGAATTTTAAAGCTGTCTGTAATGCTCATTGCAAATTTCTTTTTATTCATGTTATATATGTCTGACTTTAAAATATCATGCTGAATTTGTGTAAAATTATATAAATTAAATCATTTTTAAATAATTTTAAAATTCTCAATATTCTTTTAATTTTAATTAAGATTGCAGCTATATCATATCTTAAAGTCTGAATGTCAACACAGAAAATTCTTATATCAATGTTGTTTTAAAGAATTTAGATTATCTTTAATTATCATTAAATGCTTTATCATAAATTTCAGCTGTTCAATTTATGAAGATCATTCTCAAGCTGTTATAATATTGATTTATTAAATTAAAGCATTCTTCTCATGCACTAACAGTCATTGTTAATCTATTTAAAAGATCTTTACTGATTGTCTTTCTTTTCAATGAGCTTGTAAGATAAATTAAAATAAATCATAGATTTGAGCAATCTTACAAAGAGAAATTGATGAATCATTGTTCAAATCAGTTAAGACAAGATTATATTGTGTGATAATATCAGAAATTGATTTAATTGATTCATCTGAGGTCATTGTGAATGTGTGATGATGATGAGGTGAACAACAATGTTGATGAGGATGTTTGTGGCTAATGGGGTGGCTCGACTGGGTGGCTGGCTTGACTGGGTGGCGAAGACGTTACTGCAAAAGACTGAGCGCTAAGCAAGGCCAGTCACCTTCTAGAAGACGCCTCTCGTTGGCCCCTCTTCTGATCCAGTTCCGATTGGGCATGAGGGCTCTGCTCCGAATGGGCAGCCTTACAGGGAAGCGTCACTTTAACCTCCCGCTATCGTGCACCACCTTGACGAGATGAGAGATGAAAGGACAGGGTGGGCGCGCCTTCCTCGGCTTCGGATCCGCTTGCTTGCAGGTGTGTGGATGTACGAGGCCGAGGGACGTGCGTCTGGACCGTCGATGCGATCGACTTAAAGATGGGCCTTGCCCACGGAACGGACAACGGGGTTGTATGAAAGTAAGGCACTCGTGCGAGTCGAGTCAATCCATCTACTCGTTTTTGATCTTCAGTCAGATCTTTCCGCTCGGTAGACGTCATAAACAAGACCAACCAGCCAAACACCAACAAAAATGTTCGCAAACTTCTCCTTCAACCCCTCGTCGACGCCCCCCCGACCACAATCACAACACCACCACCATCCCGCCGCAACGCACGACCCTCCCACCCCCGCCAGCACACCCAGCCTCTCCCCCACCTCCTCCCGCAGCGCCTCGCCCTCCCGCCCACCGCGCCACGAAGCCCCTCCGAAACCCTACATCCACCTCTCCGTCACGGACCTTACGCACAAACTCAATGCCCACAGCCTCGACCACCGCCAACCGCGCCATGCGCACACGCACCCCAGACGTCAAGCCGATAGCACGCCGACACCGCCGTCGTACGAAGACGACGACGAGCGGACGGTGTTCGAAGCGAACTGGTTACGGGTGCCGCGTCCCGCGGTAGCGAGAGGAACGCGGATCGAGGCGACGTGTCGACGACGGCAGCGGCAGGTCCATTCTCGCTTGCAGTGCGATCCGGAGCACCTGAAGGCGCTGGCGGAGCTGGTGGCGGGGATGGTGAGGGGGGGGAGTCAGTGTTATGTTTATGAGGCGCCGGGGTTGGGGAGGGTGCGGGAGAGGGATGTTGGGTCTGGGAGAGGGGGTGTGAAGGGGATCAGGATGGAGAGATGAGATGAGATGAGATGAGATGGGAGAGATTGTGGGTGGTTGGTGGTTGGTGGTTTGAATGTGCGGCATCGTTGGCGTTGGGCGGAGGGGTTTTGGGGGTTTATGGGTTTGGGGGATATTGCGTCGGGGGTTAGAGGGGGTTTTGCATCTGGGGTGTTTTGATGGGAAGGGAGGGGAAGGGAGAGATGGGATACCCGCTTGAAGCCGATGGCTATGGCTATGGCTTTGTACACTATCAGCTGATTGAAGAGATCCATCTCAAGATAGTTATCCGCACTCGCGTCTGACTCTCGGGTTGGAGAAGGACTGTACATACAGTATACCAAGCACTCAATCGTAGTGCCTCCCCGCCACTGTAAAATAGTATATTCTACAAACCACACCAGTAATGGGCTATTCTCCTTCCCTCCCCTTTCGATCAACCCGCTGGCGCCGTAGCCATGACGTACTTGTCTTATAAATGCGAAGGGAAGCAGAAGAGAGAGGAGCGCAGAGGTACCGTACCCAGATCAATTCCGTGTAGATTGGACTGTGACTAAGCCGCACCTGGCGTGACTGAGTTCCCGGAAGGCTTTGACATGCCCTTCACTTGTCAGTTGGTCGTGACACAGCCCCAGGACAAAATGCAGTAGATAGCCCTTTGGTCTTTGTAATGATAGATTTAGAAGCCCCCCCCCTTCACCCCCCCATCCCCTCCTCCCACACCTCCCTCAAAGTCTTCATCCTTCCCAGCTCCTCCGCCCGCCTACTCAAAATCCGCCCCGGCACCTCGACCTTACGCGCCAAGATATCCGCCAGACCCAGCAACGGCACCGACGCGGCCAGATCCTCCGCCACCAGCGTCTTCAAGTCCACGTTGAAGCCGCCGTAATGCGCCTGGCGCTCGATGTACGCTTGGTGGTTGAACGTCGACAGGTTGCCCGTGACTTGGAATTCTCGGACGCTCGCCGGAGCCGGTGCACGTGCGGTTGAGGGCTTGGATGCCGTGGATTCTGTCCGTTCGGGTTTCCCGGCGTGGGGGGATGCGGGGCTACGGGGATGTGGGCGCGTGGGCGTGTGTCCGGCCAGCATCTCCTCCGCGCCGGACTTGCCGGGTGCGCGGTGCGCGTTCAGCGCGGCGTCGACTTCGTCGTCTTCGACGGCGAACGGCCCGGGCCGGTGCTGGGGGGGTTGCGGCGCAGGCACGTCGTTTGCTTCGTGTAGCGTGAAGCGGACAGGCGAGGCGTTGATGAGATTGGAAGCCGAGGTGGCATGGCCGTAGATGGCTAGTGCGGTGTTGGGCGCTGAGACTTGATATTCGTACTGTTGATTAAGCGGTGCTGTCAGCTCATGCCGGTTTCCATCACCAGCGATAAAGCGCGCACGTGGAGCTGAGGAGGAGATGAGCACACACGCGTAGGTTCTTGTACATCACCACTTCCCCGAATCGTTCGAGGACTCGCAGGATCTGACGGCTCTCGTGGAGGTTGCGTGGGCGCGGGTGGATTTTGATGTGGACCGCTCGACCGGCGAGGGACGTTGCTGCAGCTCGCGAGGCTGCCATTGTTTAGATCGTAGGATCATTTTCGAGGGTCGAGCCAATTATATGAGGATGGGACTGGTTAGTCCGAGCAGAACGAAGGTATGGAGTTGGATTTCACGCGTTAAGGACTCGGCTTAGTAAGCACATGACGCCGCAAATAGGGCAAAAGGAAGTCACGAATTACCTAACACATTGTAGATACTGATTGGGGGCTGTTATTTTCTCACACTATTCCGCGGTAGGATGACCGGGCCTACTCGCGGGACACATTTTCTCTCTGGTATGTGACTTGAGATTCGTGGGCAATAACGTATCGATCATGACTTGAGCTAGGATTATTATAAGAAACCTAAAGGAGTAGCAATACATGAGAGATTAAGAGTTAGGAAGAGCAAGCAAATATATTGGAAATACAACGCCACTAAGTCATACCCCTGACTGAACGCATTTTCACACCCTCGAACTCTCTTGGTGAACGACGCAATGCACCTCGAAGCTCGGACAAAAGTCGATCTGGCGAGAGTTATTGATCTCTTCTCTTGTAGGTAAGCTCAATCGAAAGACATTGCAAAGTCTTGGACTCGAATGTGCTCGTAGTCGCTGTCGTTATCGTGCTGTGGAACTCGAGTACGGTCGGGAAGATCGGCGTGTTCGAAGCCGACGTCCGTGAAGACGTCAGTTCCATGCGATAGCTTCTCAGGAACAGCGGGCAGATTTGCGTGTTCGAAACCGACATCCGTAAAGACATCAGCTCCATGTGATGGGACCTCGGGGACTTCAGGGCTGTGTGCATGTTCGAAGCCGACGTCCGTAAAGGCGTCATTGGCATGCGACGACTTCTCAGAGAAGTCGGGCACAATCACGTGTTCGAAGCTTCCGTCTGCGAACTGCTCATTTTCATGTCCTGCGTTCTGAAGCGCTTGTGTAAAGTTCTCATACTGGGAGTGGACATAAGTAAAGCGATGGCTATCGTGCTCTGTGCTGTCAGCCACCTGTGAGATAGTCTCTTGCTGGAAGCCGACGTCGATGAAATCCTCGCTGTGGTGCTCCGGCCTTTGAGAGACATCCAGGACGTTGGCATGTTCGAAGCCGAAATCGGTAAAGTCTTCAACCCCATGGACAGACCGATTCGCCACCTGTGCAGTATGGTCGTGCCGGAAGCCGACGACAGGGACATCATCGCTGTCATGCTCTAGCTTCACAGGGACATCAGGAAGGTCCGCATGTTCGAAGCCGACATCAGCAAAGTTTCCAACCTCATGGTTTGACATATCATCAACCTGTGGGACATTGCCATGCTCGAAGACAACATCGGCAATTCCAGGGTGCGCGCACATGGCTGCCCACTCATCGTCATCGAACCCTTCCGGCATGCCCTCATCCGATGCTACAAACTGGGTATGACCATCATACGCTGGCGGCGGCTGAGAGTATGACTGGCAGTACAGGTCGATGTGGCCTTCCGTAAAGTCAACGGCACCAAGATCTGCCTGTTTCACATCGACGTTGGACACTGAGTAGTCCATGGTACCTGACGGTCCGGAACCCGCATCGCTAGAGGTTCGATAATTATCAGATGCCCGAACAGTGGAGCTTGGGTCCGGGCAATGTGCAAAATTGTCCAAGAACTGTTGTTGGAATGGATCTGTGTAAATTGCGACGGGTTGGTGCATATGACTGTCGATGGAGGAGTCGAAAGTCATTTGCGATGCCAATATCGGGGGTGCAGGGGAATAGGTTGTGATCCGTGATGGGGGTGGTATAAGATCCCTCCATCTCGTGGTGGCGGGTTCATTAGGACGCACCTGCCGGAACTTCCATAACACAACCGCAACCCTCTTCCTTGGCAATCTGTTGGCATAAGAAGTACCCCAGATCTCTTGCATGACCGACATCTCTTTGAGCGACCGCCTAGTGGTTTCGTCCACTTGCTGGAGGGCGTCGAGGTCACCGCGGGCTTCTCTCACACGTCTCCGTTCCGAAATCTTGAAAAATAACTTGACCCACCAGCTGCTCTCGAGAGACATTTCCAATTTTGTAGTCCCAACGCATTCGCTACTATCCTCGACACTGGACCGTAACTCCCCCGAGCAATCATGAACACGCCGTCCCTTCTCGTAAAAGACAGTATTGTAGTTCCAAACCTCATAAGCTGAACCATTGCCGATTCGGGCAAAGAAGTCGATACCCAATCTGGAGCCCGTGGGCGGAGAGTCCGTCATAAGATCGAGTTTAGATTCCATGAATACCAGGTTACAGTCAAAGCCCGCATCTTCGCTTAGAGGTGCTAGGTCGGGGTAGAGCGAGCGCCAGTTTGCTATGTGTTCCAGAGGTGTCGCTGCACGCTGTGCGTCGTGCGGCAGAGCCGTGCAAACATGTAATGCTTCATGTCTCTGGTCGTGAGTCGCCGGTGGATTGACCCACATCTTAAAGTCGAATGATTCAATGCGGCATTGGGGTGCGATCTGAAAATTTGAGCCAAGCGTCTCCGTTTCATATTTGACAGCAACGCGTCTCGCCGGTTGCCCCAAGCAATAATCATCTTCGAAGCTATTGGCAGGCTCTTTCGTGGTCACGAGAGACATCCCTAATCAATCGTTAGCGCAAGTACGAAATAGATCTATCCGATTGTTGCCCTACACTCTGCGATGTGGATCAAAAACTTCTTCAATACTTGGATATGGCTTGACACCTGTTTCCGGGTACGGACTTTTCCAGTCATCATGAAGATGTAATCGGATATCCACTCGTTGCTGCCTTGCCGCTTCTCCTCCGGCCACATCTCGAGCTTTGTGCGCCCGGGTGGCCTGACCTCCCGCAGCGCTGCAGTGTCGTCAACATGAAGCTCAGCTGTGATAGAGGGAATAGACGCCACGTACCTCGCTGGAACGCTTCCTCCATGTGATCTGACCATACCGGTTCTCCATCTGAGCCCAGATTCTTTCTCTGGCGAGCCCGGTACTTCAGATACGCCTCACACCTGAGCTCACTCCGCGTAAGGATGGGTAATCCGCCAGTCGTTGTCATGCGTTCTCTGTACCATCGCGCCTGCTCCGGCGTCAATTTGGTTAGCTTATCATTACCAGAGCTTGTTCTGAACGGTTCTCGCAAACGCGCCCTGCGCCGGGAGGTGGAGATTGCTGCTTTACAGCTTGTAGTTCTGCTGGCCTGAGAAGGATATACCGCACAGATACCCTTCGCCGCCGTAGGCAACGATGTATCACGCATGATCTCCCCGTTCTCCATGGTACCGGTTTGAACGTTCCCAGACGTGTTCTGTAGAACGCCCCTAGAGCTGAAATGGTGCTCAAGGTTATCAGGAGCGTTCGAAGGGAGGATGACTGATTTTCGGGTAGAATCCATGAGCTCCGGATACATTCACAAATGCCTTGCTGATGAAAAGAACGGATTTGCGAGAGGCCTTAGGGATGAGGGTACTTAAAGAAGGCAGCTTTTGTTTACCCCTATTACAACGCATTCAGGTAACCCTAGACGGACGACGCAGGAGGTATATCGACGCGAATGGAGCAGATTGCGATAGTCTGCACTGCAAGGGGCATCCAAGCTCCGATTGATGTGCTCGTGCAGACCTGAGACAAGCACGGGAATGACAATCTGTTGTCCCAGTAACAAATTCTTCGACGTTCTTATTGATAGTCCTAGCGTAGCATTAATCATTCAGTTTGTCTTTCAAGGGAGACTAATCTCGCAACCGCTAGCAAGGCTTTCCGAAGGTGACTGGCATCTTGGAATATACCCGGTCGTCCTTCGGACCAAACCAACCTTGATACTTGAAAGAAGCTATTAGTGTTCTCCAATGGTACGATGTTATGTAATGTCTCGCTCGAGATCGCGTTCGAGGGTGAAAGCCCGATTTCGAAGCAAGGGGCCTTAAGTTGTCGACCCCGTGCTAGTTTTCATCAACTTCCTCACTTCCAGCAATATTAAACTTCCTGCGGCCGGAGCCCGCAAGTTTCTGTACAGCAACCCGATCGGTTTGCCGACCAACTTTTTTCTGCATCTTCATAATCTCTTCTTCAGGGTCCTCGGCGTCCTCGGCAGCGAAGTCGAGGACCAACTTCCTGCCCAACAAATGCGTGTCCTTGAGTGCATCCATAGCATTCTCTGCCTCCCTAGCAGTCACGAAATCCGCAAAGGCAAACCCGCGTGTGGAACTGTCAAACTTCTTCGGAAGTCGCACTGACCGAAGCTGGCCATATGACCCAAACAGTGATCGAACATCTTTCTTCGTTGCCTCAAAGGGTAGGTTCTTGATGACAATCTTGGTCCTTCTCCCAGCAACCTTCTTCGCACGATCTTCCCTCCTACGCTCCTCCGCTGCATCCAACGCTTTATGCGAAGCCCTAATGAGGAGGTCATGGCCAGCAAGCTTATAACCATTCATAGCTTCAAGTGCTGCCTGAGCTTGCGCCTTCGTCCGAAACTCGAGGAATCCAAAGCCCATACTCAGTACAGCCCCAGGTTTCTTAGGATCGGGCTTAGTCTTGACCCGCGCGGAAAGGAAACCACCTAGAGGCTTGAATACTTCATTGAGGTGTTCTGTAGTTGTCGAGAAGTTTAGATTACGAACAAATAGAGTGGTAGTGTCGATTCCGTCGGGGATGGACGTCTCGTGCAACAGATCAGATGCAGATGGCTTCAACACCTGCGCTTCTTGGGCTCGCTCCTGCCCGCCAACGATGCCATTACTTGAAGCATCGCTTGTGAATAGGTCCTTGGGAGCCTTTTCGAGAAAGAGGACGGAATCTTTGAACTTCCTGTATGCCAAGCTAGCAAACGCCGTCTTCGCCTGTTGCGGTTGTTCAAATCGAACAATCGCAATGGTGCCGCTCGGAGGCATTAGGATGCTGGACACGTTTCCATGTTCCTCAAACAGTCGTTTGAGCTCCTCGGGTTTAGTTCCGTAGACGAAGTTTTTGACCAAGATGGCACTGTCACCTCTCTCACGCCTCTTAAAGGCTTCTAGATCCACGCCATTGGCCGTAAAGTATGCTTTGGTTTCCTGAATAAGATGTGTCTCGGCGTGGGCCTGCTTCACGGCGGCATCGGAAGATGTCGGGTCCAGTAAGTCGGACTTTGCAACGCCAAGGCGATCGGAAATAGACGACATTATTGAGTTGCTCTGTAAATGGTTTTATTAGAAGAAATTCGTCAGATTTGATTGCTAGAGACTTACGTTCATATACAGGGAGTTCCAGCTGAACGTTCCTGAAGCTGCTTCTGCCTTCCTTTTGATCTGCTTCTGCTTCTTAAGCGGCAACTTAGAGATGGCGAATTCGTCCAACTTTGACTCTTTCTTGGCAGCAGCTGGAAGTACATGGAGCAGCCTTCCTTGAAAAACGCTACCATCAAACCTCGTATAAGCCTCCACTGCAGACGCACTTGTTGTGTACTGGACGTAGGCATAACCTTTACCTTTGCTTGAGCGTGTTTCGATAGGAATGTGCACCTGGGATCAATATCAGCATAAATCATCATGCTTGAATGCGGAGCCCTATGCAAAAGATGTAGAATCCTCAGAACTAAGAAGCATCTACTAAAATACTCTTTTAGGTGACATCATTTGCGAAGCATAAGCTGTCCCTATCAAGGTGTTCATCATAGGAGGAGGAAGACGAAGGATGCTTATAGGAAAGAGTTGCGCCATAACCTCACCTCTTCGAGCTGTCCTGCTGTCAAAAATAGTTGTCGTAGTTCGTTTTCTCCAGTGCTATAGGGTAAATTCCGTACGAACAGTCGCCCGCTGAATTCGATGGCTGCCACATTAGCATCGACAGTGCCAAGGGGAGCGTCTGCTTCGATGGAATCAGGATTTTCTTCGAGGCTATCGTCAGGACCCCCGGGTTCGTTCGACTGGCCTGGCCCAAGCTGTGATTCGAGATCTGGAAGGGCGACAGGGTCTGCCGTTGCGGTGTTCGGGTCGTCATCGGCGTCTGTCAGACCAAGCAGCCTACTCGTTCGTGTCCTTAGCCAGTCGGCGTCGGTGGCGGCTAATGACTCCTTCTCTCCTTCCCGGACAGCATCAGAGGGAACTTGTTCGTTTGCAGCAGCACTTGGTACTTCTGATTGTGTTGGAATTTCCGGAGGATGTTGGCCACTCTCATGAGCTGGTGTTTGGTAGTGGAGTGCTCGAGTTTCAGAAACTGCTCTGCGCTTCTTGAGTTGCTTCGAACCCTCCTCGTACTCAGCATCGCTCGGTTCATCCTCTGTCCCGAATGTTGGGGCTTCAGTTTGTGCCAGCGATGTCGTTTCTGGTTGTAGATAATCCTCACTTGCCCAGGTTTTAGATTTTGATGGTGCTTCCATCACTTTGAGGTACTCTTGTAGCTTAGAATCTATCGGAGGTTTGTCCGTGTCACCACGCTTCCGCTTGAGCTTGGTATCCGTAGGTGCCAGAGGCAGTCGTTTGTCAATGCCACGACTTTCCCCGCTTTGAGCCGAAATCCTGGTATCGTCACCGCTGCGAGCTTCCTGCAGCCTGTTCCGTTCAATCTACGCTCCATCTTCATCAGCCATTGCGCTTTGTAACACCATTGTTCACTTCCCAAGAGCTTACCGGGCGTGCCAGCTCAACCCCAAGTCTAGACATACGAATGAAGGATCTGTCGAAGTATTTCACTGCACTGGCGGCATGTTTATGTGATTTATAACCGACGTAGCCAATGCGTCGATGCGGCATGATTCGTATATCGGTGACCGCATACTGCTTTGAAAAGTGCCGCCGAAACTCTTCCTCTGTAATAGTAGGTGGCAGACCGCGCACAAAGATCCTTGACGAATCCATCTTGGAGGTGGTGTGGTTCTGTCTGGCGGGGGGTGAAGGTGTGTGGGAAGTACTCATCGTCCAAAAAAAAGTTGTAGATTCGAGTCTAGCGTGTTGTGGACCTCGCCGATATGTACTCGTTGGCCGCACATATCGCTGTCAACATACAATTACTCACGCCATTCCTCGAAATAATCATCTACCATGGCTACGGAAAAGAAGGAGAAGCTGGACGGTAAGCCTTCGGTTTCGGTTTGGCAGAACGCAGCTTGCTGATAGAATAACAAATAACAGCTCAGATCAAGTCCGCAGACATGGTTAGTTATGACGTTGGAAGTCCTCTTGATAAGCTTCAATCTGATATCCACCGTAGAGCGAAGACATGCAACAAGAAGCTATCGAAGTTGGTATGCTGGCTTGGTACCAGGAACGCTACATTTCAACACCCAGCTGATGGAGTCTAGCCACTGAAGCCATGTCGAAATACTCCATCGAGAAGGTCAGCCACCTTGGTTGTTGAGCACCTTAACAGGACGATTTACTGACATCGACGGACAAGGACATAGCACAATATATCAAGAAGGAGGTAAGTGAGGAAGGGTCAGATCACGCTTTGAAACTGCCCAAGACTTAAGGGGGCTTAGTTCGACTCGAGGAAGGGGGCAACATGGCATTGTATAGTGGGGAGGAACTTTGGAAGCTTTGTCACTCATGGTGAGTACCTCAGAATCAAGTGTTGCCGAGGAAGCTTCTGATTAGCGTTCAGAAACCAAGCATTTCATTTATTTCTATCTCGGGCATTGCGCAATACTGCTTTTCAAGACTCAATAGCTCCTCCATTCGAATATATTGATCTCTCGGACAATTGGGTATGGAGTCGTCTCGTCCCACATACCTGGGGGTGTTTTGCCCTTGTTTCCGTTTCCGGAGGAAGAAGAACACGCGTGTTGAGCTGGTGGTGTCTGGATCTGAGGGCGACAAATTCCCTCTGGGGTGCCTTGAGATTTTCTCTAAGCGGTCAGCTTTGCTTTCATGAGAAGCTGTCGAAGCTTGGTTTGCTCCGATGCAGAAGTCGATCTCCGCAGTAGCGATCTCGTTGATCGGGTAAACATGCTTCCTATGGTATGAAAGAATTACTCGGTGTTGGCGACACTTCCGACTGTGGAGGATGCTCACACAGCCATACGAATAGCCCTGCCTAGAACCATTCTCTCTCCTAAAGCATGGAAAGCGCACTACCGTCCCTCGCAGTAACCAGTCGTGACAAATCCAGAAACCCTAAGGTACTTCTGTACAGCGTAACAAGCTGCCATAGCCCAATTCCGACAGCATTGCCTATCACCCACTTTCTCATCAACAAATCGAGACTGACACATGCATCTGGAATGTGACAATTCTAGGTTCTCTCGAAAGCTACCTCATAGGTATGGCTACTCACTCCAATTTCAGATGAGTTCTCGCGAATGTTGGGCAGTCTTTATCGATTAGGGTACCGTATTTACTTTACTTACATAAGCCAATCGAGCTGTCACATTTAGCTCTAGCATTCAACGGCCCGAAGACATCTCCGAGAGTGACAGCCAAGCCTGCGAATACGCGTCATACCTTAAGTCCCCTTCCGCAAGGCTCTGGAAGCCACTAAACAATCTCCATCTCCACCATCGCCTCCCAGCTCCAACCACTGCTCTTATACGCATCGAAATGGCCTTCTTCTTTATTGTTGGCACTCACGGTATGTGGAGTCTACTTGGGGTCATTGACAGTAACGAGCCGACGGTTATGGACTGATACGGGATACAGAGTTCACCTCGCCTCTTGAAGGTTACGAAGGCGTCACGGCGCAATGTCAGAACTGTACGAGTACACTGAGCGCATCATTGCAGACGCACAAGACTGACCCTAGGTTCCAAGGCGGCAACTGGTCCGCCCATTGCATCAGTAGATGGTAGGAAATACCGGCCTTCCTCATTCTTGAGCTCCGGGTACTAACCATTCCCAGGCCGTGGTTTACCTTCTGTTGGCTTGTAGGTCTTCCTCGCCGTCGCACCTCTGATAGTGGCTGACAAGCGGTAGCCGGTACTGCCACTTGCGACTCACAAGTACAAGGTGCTTTCCCCAGTTCGTCTCAAGCCAGTCAGCGTCGCTGATAAGCTCTCAACAGGAGGTCGCATGTCCGATTTGCCACTTCTCACAAGACCTGAAGTAAACACCCTGACAATGCGCTATCGATTTTCTGTGCACCGACTGACAAGGATCCAGAAACCGACCCGACGTGCAGTCACAGCATCCCTCGGGCCATAATCCAATGCCAGGCCCCGGCTACGGTCCAGGACCTGGGTATGGACCTGGCCCAGGTCCCGGCGCTGGTCTTGCTCCAGGGCAACAGCAGTACAAGTAGGCTAGGGCAAAAAAAATGACCGGTTGGGAGCGTTGTTATGGGGTGGTGTAAGACTTAGGGTGACACTGGTGGGGTCTCGACTATGGGGGTTTTTGAGGCGTTCAGGGCTCGATACTGCTCGTCATCTTTCAAAATCAGGCATTAATCTAGCAATGTATATCTGTCAAGGCAACGAAGGTCATCTGCAATGTTTGAAGCCCAGATTTTACTGAGTGTGGAAGTGCGCATCGTCATTGTTGCTTGCTCAGCTCAACTCGCACTGAGTGTAGACGATGCCGAGCAGAGCCATATGGAGTGTAACGCTTATAAACACCATTCTGATGAAGGTCTTAGGACATACTCAGACATATACCTGGTAGCTTTCACTGAGCCATTTCACCTGCTGTGTCGACTAACACGTGAGCCAGCCCCGTTACAGCAAAAGGAACCATGATCTCCTACCTACTCGACTTGAATGCTGTAGCATCGCTAGTCTACGGCCCGTCACGTATAACGCCGGCTTGGAGTGTCTTCCACATCCATCCGATGCTCTTTTCTTGTCGTACACTATTTAGAAGATTTGAGGTCAACTATTCTTATCACATGATATATATCGTTTCGGTGTGTGATATCATTGCTTACTCATCTCTTACTAAGCGCCCCTATTTATGTCTTAGTCATCATTTCCTATATATACTCTACATAGTGTAAATGAATAAAGACAACTTTCTATGAATCAATTCACATCTAATAGCATCAAAGATTTAAAACACACTTTTAAGCAGCTCTGAAGCTCAGACTTCAGTCTGAACTGATTTAATTTATATTCTGATTGTAAAAGTTCTGATACAGTAATGCATAAATTATATATTTATTTTCTCTTCAGTGCTCATCACTACTTCAGCATTGAGACTACAGAATAAAGAAACAAATTTTTATACTATATTGTATAAAGAAAAGTTCTATCTTTCTTATATTGTAATATGTTTAACAGCAATTTAAACTGAACTAAAATTGATTTATTAATTAATGTCTTTAATTATTTACAATCTCTCAGTCACTGTTACAGTCAGTTATTTAAAAGGTACTGTCAAAGTATGATGACTTTAAAAAGAAAAACAACTTTAAGCTAAAGAAAATTCATTAAACATTAGATCTCAAAATATAAACAACTTCTTTTTAGCATTTCTACTGATCTTTAAAAACATTAATGAAATAAAACATCAATGTTGTCATTATGAGGCACTGAAACAAACAAAATCAGTTTAACAATATAAAGTAAAATTAATAAAGATTGTACAACTTTTTCAGTCTATATCAGTCAAATATAAACAGAAATGACAGTTTATTTAAGATTTAAAGCAAAAAATTTAATTTAAACTCTGAAAGTATTCAGAAACTGAAGCAACTACTTTTAATGAGTTAATTTAATAAGTTAATTGAATTGAATAAAGTCTTTAAGAAATACATAATGAAAATTATCTTAATGTCTTTAATAACTTAAATTTAAATCATAACAACTCATCAAACAATTCTTAAGATCAGTCTCAAAGTTATGAGAAATCAATTACATTTAAATTAAATAAGTCAAATACAGAAGCTTATTGAATCTAATGTAAAAAGAATAAAGTGTACTTTTATTATAAAAAGTTCTCATATATAGTTAAAGATTACTGAGACAACAAGAACACTGATAAGAATAAAGATAAGAATAAAGATAAGAGCAAAAATAAAAATAAGAAAAAGAATAAAGATAAGAAGAAGTTGAAGATTGTTGAAGTTGATTTAAATAATTTAGAAAATTAAAATCATTTATAAATATAAAAGTATTTATAAACAAATTAACAGAAGCTTCTATTCAATTCAATAATGATTTGAGTAAAGCATTCATACTGAATAACTTAAAATTCTTATTATTAAATATGATCTTTAATTAAATTAATACTCTCAATTTAAATTTAAATTAATACTCTCAATTTAAATTCATATATTCTTGCAGATCACATTCAAGACAGACTGAACAAGATAAATGTAAAAGTATTAATTGATTTAAATGCAGATTAAATATATATTTTTTTAATAGTTATTAATTAAATGTTGATTAATAATTAATATGAAATCAAACTGCTTAAGATATTCTTGCTAAATAAGCAGATCATTTAATTAATTATAAAGTTAATTTTTTATCTTAAGATAAATAGCTTTCAGCAATGATTAAAAGCATAAATTATAAATCTTTAAGAACATAATCTCATTCTGAGATTAATTTAATTAAAAGTCACTAATTCTCAGATTAATTAAGCTATAAGCTGTATAACAATTCAGAATTGATAATAGAAATATCATTATCTATTTCTGAAAAAGTAACAACAAGTTGTAAATGAGTTAACATTAAATATAATTAAAGAGTGCACAGCTATAAAGATACTTTAAAAGCACAAAACTGTTAAATACTTATTAATAATTTAACAAAATTCAGAGAAGTCAGAAGCTGAACTGTTAGCTGTTATAAATGAATAATTATAAATCATTATTAAAGAGTTTCAATTCATATTTAGATTGACTTTATTAGACAAATTATCATTTAAATGAATGTTTAAACATAGCATTAACATCAATAACATTAAGTCTGTCAACATAAATACTTATTCTCTGTCACAGCTACAGCTGAATGAACAGATTAAACAGATAATAAAGTTATTAAATAAAGATTTAATTTATAAATTTATAAATTTATGAGACTTCTCAGTTCTGTTTATTAAAAAGAAGAAGAATACATAATGAATGTGCATTAATTACAAAGCATTAAACAACATTATTGTTAAAAATAAATATTCACTTCTTTAAATTCAAAAATGTCTAGATTAAATTGATAAAGTTTGATATTTAATTAAGCTTAATTTCACTTTGAGCTATTATTAAGTTTATATAATCAAAAACAATACAAAAAAGACTGTCTTCAATATTTATTATAACAAATATAAGTTTATAGCTATGCTCTTTAAACTATGTAATGTATTGACAACATTTCAGTTAATAATGAACTCTATATTACAGAACTTACTCAATAAATTTTATTTAATATATCTTAACAATAGACTGAATATAGAGTCAGATCAAGTCAGAAAAAGTGCATCTGACCTGAATCTGCACTAGGGTCTGAGTCAGGTTGAGTTGAGTTTGTGTACAGATCAACTTTACTTATATCTGCATAGATTAAATCTGAGAACTTTAAGCTAGTCATTATGAGTAAGGTCAGGGCTAGAGCTCAAAAATGTGAAAGCTTATTGATATATTAGTTATAATAAATTACACCTTAACTAGCCATATAGAGATAAATTACACGGTTGCAAGATATATTACTGAATAAGTTACGAAAATCATGACTTTTCGCGAAGGTGCGCATTAGAAACACACATTAGTAAGCATGTGTATGTGCTTACTAAGCACATACACATGCTTACTAAGACTATATATAATCTGCAAAAAACTCATGACTCTACACAGATCAGATTAAGTTAACCTGCACTCAACTCAGCTGAATAAAAGTTAGCTCAACTTAACTTAATACTTGAACTCAACTCTGACCTGCATGACCTATAGGCAACCTGCACACTCAGCCTACTTAACAACATACTGATCTTTTCTAACTCAATTTCAGATCATTAAAAATACTTACAGATCATTCTCAGTATCTTAAAGAAACATAAACTATATATTAAGTTTAGTAAGTATACTGTTAAGATAAAAATTCTTAAGTTTTATAAACATATTATAAAGCAAAACACACTATAATCAATCTCTATTAAAATATCAGTTATTAAGAATTGATCTGCTTTAAAGACAGCACATTACATACAGCAGTTTCTTGAACTGACTTTATATTATTGATGATTTGTATAAGAATTTGTATAAATCACAGCATCATTATTAGATTTGCTTAAGAAGAACAACATTGAGTTATATATAAAGAAGAATTGATTCATTATCTGAAATACATTATGTAACATTGTCTTTTAATAGCTTAAAAATGCACTTATATTTAAATTAATATTTATTTAAGTAGCTGTACACAAATCATTTATTATTAAAATAAACACTTTCAAATAAGTAATTGACTGTGCTCTGATGTAGAATGAAACAAAGAAAAAACTTCATTCAGTTATTTATGATGATTAAAAGTTATAAGATGCAGAGCTTAATTATTCTGTTTATAAAAAGAAGTTATTAATCATTAAGCATGCACTTTGAACTTGACAGTACTATATTGAAAATGATTATACTATAATTATTATTATAAATCATAAAGATCTACAATATTTAAAGAATACATCATATCTGTTTAAACAGCTAACTCAATAAATCAATAAATTTCAGCAATATAATCTTGACATTTAATATTGATTTGAAGCTCAGACTGTTGTATTAGATTTAATTAATTATTAATTTAATTTTATAAAGAAAAATTCAATAAATAAAGTGTTCTTAAATGCTCTGTGAGAACTAGACAATGTGAAATGAGAGAAAGCAATGATATTGTATTTAAAAGATAATATAGAATCTGAAAAGTCATTGCTTTATAAATATATATGTAAAAACAATGTGACAAATCAATTTTAACTGCATTATAATTCAGAATTAGACAATTCATATTGAATTTAAAAGTAAAACAATGACAAAGTGTTATTTCTACAGTTTTAGTATCATGTAGACTTTTTGAAACATATATACATTAAATATAGATATTTAAAAGTGCTGAAACAGCTAAAAGTTATTTAATTTTAAGCTTAATGATATAAATTATTGTAAAATATTAAATTATTTATAAAGCATTGTCTTAACTGTTAAGTTGCTCAACAATCTTGAAAACATTAAAAGATTAAAGAACATTCATATTTGACTTATAAGAACTTATTATCATTTAAAAGATAAGAAATTAATATAATAAATATATTATCTTAAATGTTTAAAGAAAACTGCTGAATTATAACAACAATTAATTATGTTACAGACTGATCTGTGACTAAAACTGTTTCAAATATAATAAAAACAATAGTTATAGATTTTCTGTGTGATAAAATCTTTATAAATTATAATTTATCAAGAAAGTTATTATTCAATAACAGTACAAACTTTCTCAGTTATGTTGTAATTTACTATTTGAAAAAGCTTAAAACTCAATATAGAACAATGATTCTTTATTATTTCTGCATAAATGAAAAGATAAAAAATTTAAATAAAATATTGAGCTTTATGCTTACAAGATATCTTATGAATAAATTAACTCAACTATAAAACAAATATTTATCATAAACACTTTTTCAGCTCAAATCTGAGCTTATAATACAATTAAACAGAGCTCATTCTATTTACTGTATAAGATAAATTTATAATTATTAGACAACTTAAACAATTTCTGATTGCTGAGAGAAATTGACTTTAAAGATTAGTTAAAATAGATTGAGTAGATATAAATAGTTTAAATAATTATTAATGAAATTCTTTTATGAAAGACTATTGAATTGAAAATGATTCATAATGAAACAGTATAATTAAGTACTATAAAGAAAGAAAACTGAGTACTTATATGAAATGAAGAGTCTTAAAAGTTTAAAGCTAAATGATTTAAGTTTTATGAGATATTGAAAACTTATTCATTAAAGACTTATGCATTAAAAATGTTTGCAGAATGTGTTTTATGAAATTTAATTTATGATAATTGATTTATAAAAGCATATATCTTTAATGTCAATGAATTTTGAGTTAATTCAGAGCTGCAAAGCAGTCTAAAATGAGCTAAATTATCTGTGCAGTAATTAAGTTCTGAAGTTAATGAGATTTTTAAATAGAAAGAGTCATCATTATCTTTTTATAAAGAATTCTTAATCATATCTTGAGTTAAATGAGATTGTAGACAAAAGAAAGAGTTATATAAGCTTTTAGTAAAGAAGAAAGAAGATCTTTCTTAAAAGATAATTTATAAGATATAAAAACATTATGAATAAATAAATTTATCTGTATTCTCATTACAAAATGTTTTAAAAATACATTGAAGTGTTGTTTCTTTCAAACTGATCTTGACTGAAGTAAGTAATGTAATGAATGCATTACAGAAGATTATTGAAAGCTGAAGAGATGTTGATGACTTGATTTTAATATTTATAATAAAAGAAAGATGTAATCAGAAAAGAGTGAAACTTGACATTATACAGTATTAAGAAAAAATTAAATAATTAAAAATGACTCAGTAAAGATTTGCAACAATGACATAATGAGTTGAAGTTGAAGCAAACAAGTAATAAAGCTAAAAAGAAAGATCAAAAAATCTTAACTTTAATAATAATTAATAGTGATTTGATGATGATCTGTGAAAGAAATACAGACTTATATAATTTATGTAAGAGACTTAAGAAAAAGATTTTGATAAATTAAAAAATGATAATATCAGAAATAGAACACTTAATCAGCTTTATGTATTATTAATTTTTAAATTGAAATTGAAATAACAACATATTGAGAAAAGAGTTTTGTAAACTTTTTTTAAGATAGAAACAGTCAGTAATCTTATGAATATAATTAGAAGCAGATTTCTTTTAATTTAAGTTGTTATTATCTGCATTGATGTCATGATATCACTATGCACTCATATTAAATCATAGCTGAATTTCTTACACAATGATTGATAAGTAAAGCACTATATAAACAGTCTTTACATACAAATCTTTTAAGTTTCTTAATTGTTAATCTTTATCAATACAAGATCTTAACATCAGAACTTCATCAAATAGCTATTGTAACATAGTGTCTCACATTGTTACATATCTTACTCATCAGTCTCTTATAAATAAGAAACTTGTAAATTCACAATTTTAACAACTTTATCTTTTTAAAGAGTGACAATTCATTACATTACAATATGCAGACTAAAAGTCAGCAAAATGAAACAGAATTATTCTTTAATTATATTAAGATTTAAGTAATTTCTTATTGAAAGAATAATGAGTACTTGTGCTATCTGCCTATTTAGTGAATCTAATGCATCAATGTTGACTGCAGTTAACTTAAATGTAGTTAAATTGATAACAAAAGCTCTATTATCTAAGACAGAAGAAGACTCTGTTAGTCTTTTATATTAAGATTAAAGAAGTCAAGAAAAGTAAATAAAGCATTATATTTCTTAACACTTTCACTCAGTACATTCATATCTATTGACTCTCACTGTTGTCAAGTCTCAGCTGACACACAAAGCATTTAAACATCTATCTTAATAAGAGCTTGATCAGTTCATCAGCTATTATGTCTTAATTAAGTATAAAGTTTATCTGAATTTGATTTCTTTTGTGCAGATCTTAAATGTGATGATAGATGACATTGATGTGCTTTAATTACTCATGCACATAAGCATTCTTAATTAGTGTTAAAACAGTCTGATTGTTCTTTTTAAGCTAAAGAAATATGTTTTCTTTATAAGTCTCATTCTTCTGAATACTCACACAATGTAAATTGACTTTAAGATACTTATTTAATCTTATATTTCTTAATATCTAAGTAAGTCAGACTTCAGTCTTTATACACATTGATATAGCTATATATTCAGTCTCTGTAATCAATATTGTCACTGACTTCTGTTTCTGACTAATTCATGACATAAATTCTTTCTTAAGCAGATAAATATAATTTAAAATAAATCTTCTGTCTAACTTGTCTGATGCATAGTCAGAGTCAGAGTATTTAAGTAGATCTTGACTCTTACTGAGCTTATACATGATCTTAAGATTGATGATTAATTATATATATTGCAGCAATTTCTTAAATGCATATTTATAATGTTCTGCAGAGTCACTGAGATACTGACTCAGTCATTTTAAGATAAAGAAGATGTTTAAATGTATATAAATTGCAGCATACATAAGATTTTCAATGATTTGTTAATATTTTCTTTAATCTATGCACTGATCATTAGAATCAGCTGAGTAAAGAAAATCATATTTATTTAGTAAGATCTCAATGCATCAATGCTTATCACTTTGCATGTAAAGATCTCTGAGCATCTTGTCAACATAGTATGTCTAATTTATGCACAGTGTTTTTTTCTTACAATTACAAATTATTTAAATATCAAAAATTTTCTATGTCTTCTCTAAGTTCTTGATCTTAAATAAGCTCTCAAGAAACTTTTTAAATTAAAGAACATTTAAGAGATCTGATGAGATCATAATGATATTATTTACATAAAGAAGTAGCATGATGCTCTTGACAGTGTAAATTAAAAGACATAAGTTTATACTGTTTTGATGAAAATTTAACTGAAGAAGCTCAGTGACACATTGTTTATATCAATCTCTGATAGCTTACTTCAGATCATATAAACTGTGCAGAATGCATAATATACAATTAAAGATAGTTGTAATTTTAGAAGATAATGTTATGTAGATTGTTTTCTTTAAAAATGATTCAGTAAAAACATTGTTAACATTTACTTAATGACACTTTAGATCTTTGAGTGCAACTAGAATCAGAAAGATACAAAGAGTATTAAACTTCATAGTTAATGCAAAGATATCTTTATAATTAATGTTATATATCTGTGAGAACTCTCTTGTCACTATTTTTATCTTTAATTTGTTAAGAAAATCATCAGTATGCAGCTTAAGTTTAAATATTTACTTATTAATTACAATGTTAATCTTTCTTAACAAAACAGTCTCTTCTCAAATATCATTCACTGCAAATGTTGTCAGCTTTGCATTAATAACATTCTTTTATATCTTTTCTTAGATTGAGTCTCTCACTACTTCAGTATATATCAGAGAAGTTGAGATGTCAATCTTTACTGAATGCTCATTATTCTCATCATTGACTGTAAATGCAGTCAATGTCAGCATAACTCTTAAGATCTTTATTATAAACTTATTAAAATCAGTGTCATTGTTCTTCTATCTTTTCTTTAATATCTCAATATACAGAAATGTCTTAACTCTCTTAATTGAGACATTTACATCTAAATGACTAATCTTGTTAACAGAAATCTTAATATAAAAGAAGAGCTTTAATACATTATAATTAAAGTTAATTACAGTCAACTTAAACAATGAATTGTCTGTAATCTCTTTCTTTAACAGCATGACAACAAAATGAAAACTTGCAGATTTAAATCTGTAAGTTTGCATATCAGATTTCAGAAATTGTTTCAGTGAAACAGCTGCAGTTTCAGTCTTATATAGTCATTCAACAGACTTTTATTTTAAAAGAATGTTTAATATTTATTTATAAAGTCTTATATTAACACTGTCTTCTTTCTCATTTTCAGCAAACTTAACAGCATAACTCTTAATGATCTGCTTAAGATCTGATGCTTAAAGCAGATACTGCTTTATGATTTTCTTACTATAATTAGGGTGGCCATCAGGTTTTTTCAAAGCTGGTTTTTCGCTTATTTTGCATGCCTTGTTAGCCATGAGCAACCATAGTGGCAGGAACTTCAAGAATTTGAACAAAACTTCAGTTGTGTGCATTGAGCTTGAAAGCGATCCGTTTTTTGCGATTTTAGGCTCATCTTGTAGAGAATTGTGAGGGCTTTCTAACGATGTAAAAATTACCAAAATTACACGAGAAACAATGAAAATTACCTAATATTACGAGTTGGGTCGGGTTTCAAAGTTGGGCCCGGTGGGTCGGGTCGGGTCCTAAAATCTGGGCCCGACCCGACCCGACGGCCACCCTAACTATAATTTATGAATACTCTTATTTGTTCTCAATTCATGAACTTATTCTGTCTGTCCTCAGACAGAAACTTTAAATTAACATAGAAGTAGCATTTACATTCTTATATATATACATAATTAATAAATGATTTCATCTCAGTGAAAGCTTTCTCTGAAGTGACTTATTTATTATTGATTAAGAAATTAGTTGCTGTACAGTTATAAAGATAAACATCAGTTCATGCAGTCTCTACTTAGAACTTTATTGAGAATTTAATCTTCTTAATTATTATATATATTAAGTTCTCAGTGATTCTGATTGCTCTCTTAATTACATCATTTTAAATCAATATGTAAAACACTGTATACTGTAATACAATGTTAAAAGACATACATTACTCATTAAAAGTAGATCTCAGCTCTGTTGCATTGTTGCTTTGTACAGCAAGAATCTTTGCATTAAACTGAAGTTTAATCTTTAATTGTTATTTCTGCAGTTTCTGCAAAACATTGTCTCATCACTTCAGTGATATTGTTTATATTTTCTGTAAGTGATTGTCTACAATTTTCAGAAAGTATTAATAGTCAGTGAATGACAAAGACAGAGATTTACATATATTGATGAAGATTAAAATAAGAATGTTGACTTTTCTTTTATTTATGTTGTATTCTTGTTGATTCACAAACTTAGTCAGAGCACAGATCTCATATACATTGATATTGTTCTTAATAATGAGAATTGACTTGCTCAAAGTAATGATCTTATAAAGATCATGAAGCTTAGCTGTACTAAGATGAGCAAATTAACAATGTTAAAGTCTATATATCTTAATCTTGTCATCATGTAACATGACTGTGTCATCATTCATTTACACATTCTTATTAAGTATATCTGTAATAAATCTAAAGATCTAAATCTACAAGTTCTTACATGCTTCTGAAAGAGCAATCTTTGACTTACTTTATATATGCATAACAGAGAGTAAAGCAAATTCATTAAGATCATTTAAGATATATTTAACTATGTAGACTTTCTCTTTCTTAAATGCTTCTAATATGAGCTTTTCACTCTTATTTTGCATATAAAGACTCTTATAATCAAAATATTTAAGTAATTTCTTCTTATACATCTTCTTTTCTGACAGAAAGTTGACTTCAAGCTTTAAAACATAAAGTGTTGAACTTAAAAGAACTGAATTCTCATTCTTATTCTGCATAGTGACTGTGTCATAATAGTTAATATATAATCTTTTCTCTTTGACTTTGATGATACATCATTACATGCACATCAGAGAGTCACTAAAAAGCTAAAGTTTATTAATTATATAAGATGAGACATCAGAGTCTGCAACTCAGTCTGATTAAGAAATCTTATTAATAATATTCTTAAAGATAGCAGTAATCTTCTTATCAGACTTATCTGCAGCTTCAGATTTCTGTGTGCTGAATTTCTTTTTAAAAACAATTTTCACATTATAGATCTGATTTCTTCTATGCAAGTTGACTGCAGTCAACTTAACTTATTTCTTGACTGTCTTAACTAGCTTTGCTGACTGTATAATATTGTGAATTACAGAGATATATTTACAGTTCTGTTTGTGATGAATATTATCATAAAGATAGTAGATTAAAATTCTGTATAGTGATAAGTAATTACTGTTTGAGCTTAAGTGTCTTCTATAATCATACTGTAAGACTTAACATTCTTAATAACTTTTGTTCTGTCTTTGCTGCTCAGTTCATAAAGCATTGTCAGACATCTTTAGTTAAGTCTTTTTCTTTTAAAGTTTCTATAGATTTATCTTAATGTCAGGTGTGTTCTGAGCATCAATGACATCATAAATAACAGTATACTTTGTTAACAGTGCTTAAAGCAGTGTTTAAAATCATTACTTAAATATGATAAAGTTCTTAAGTCTTAACTGTGTTGCAGTGATCTTTCTGTCAAGATTGTTAAATTAAGTTCATATCTCATTGACAGTCATGTTTAATGATATCTTATATTTAATAAACTTCATTAAATATTATCTTTTAGTTATCTGCAGTTTCTTTTTATACTTTAAGAAGAAAGCATTTCAAGCTTTTTTTGCTGTAATTTTGTTCATAAAATAATTCTTATTATCAATGCTTATATAGACTGTAATTCAGAACAGAGCTCTGCTGTTGATTTACTGATTCTTAAAATTGAGATTGCTTAATAAAAAGAAAGAAAAGACATTACTGATGAATATGTTGTTTATAAAGACTTAAATGAGAGTCTTTATTATATATCAGAGATTCTCATCAGTCAATTATTTTTTTATATGAATAAATCATTTCTCACAGTTCTCTCAAGTAAGAACAGAAATTAAACATTGCTTTGTAAAGAATAATGAGTTATGCTCTTGATTTATAATGATGATTAGTACACAGTATAAGAATTGAAGATAAAAGAGTGTGTTGTAAAAATAAATGTAATAATAAAAGAGATATGTATATGTATTGTCTGCTTATAACAATGCAGAGAATGCTTATTTATCAATGTTTAATTTATATTAAGTTGTCAAATCATTGTACTTATTGTGTCTGTCTTGTTTTGCTCTGATAAGCAGTGTATTAGAAACTATCTACTTATTTTGCTTCAATGAGCAGCATATTAAGAGCTGTATACTTATTTTGCTTCAATAAGCAGCATATTAACAGCATATTAAAAGCTATGTACACTAAATCAGTCTGCACTTTCTCTGAGAAGTCTCTTGCTAACTTGAGCTCATAATTTATTGAAAGAATAATAAGTACTTGTGCTATCTGTCTATTTAATGAATTTAATGTGTCAATGTTGACTGCAGTTAACTTAAGTGTAGTTAAATTGATGACAGAAACTTTATCATCTAAGGTAGAAGAAGACTCTGTTAGCTTTTTACACTAAGATTAAAGAAGTCAAGAAAGTAAATAGAGCACTGTACTTCTCAACATTTCTGAAAAATAAAAATCTGCAAAGATTTAGATTGCTATTTAGATTGCAGAGAAAAAGAATTAACATTTAAATGAATAGATTTATCTAATTAAAATTAGATAGATCAATGATGAGAAAAGATGATGATTTATGAAAATTAATTATGAATTATAAGTATTTAATATGTATAATAAGATTGACAAACTTCTGAGAGATAAAGATTCTTAAGTCTCATCTAAAAAAAAATTGTATACAGAATCTTCTTATGCTTTTATCAGCTCTTTAAATTCAACAAAATAACATGCATTCAAAGTCTTGTATACACTTTCAGCAAAATAAACTCAATGACTAAAGAATTTGCTTATATATAATGAGAAATTCATTCATGAACATACTGAGTTTATACACAGTGTTGTAACAACATTTCATTTAATCTTTGAAAACTTCTTCAGTGATTACAATAAAATTCTTTTTGTTATGCAGTTTTTAATAGAAGAATCTTAAGATGCATAATTTTGTCATATTAATGAGAATAAACTTCTAAATAACAAATTATAAATATTTTTTTTAAAGTTTCTGCTCAATCTTGTTGAGAACTCAGTGAACTGCAGACTTAATACAATACAGAAATACTCAGAAGTTATATAGAAATTTATTTAATCAGTTTAAGCTTTTATAATATATCTCAGCATGCTGAAGAATCAGCTTTTGAGTTACATAAAGAAATAAAGAATAAGTTATTTCTTTATAAAACTTTGACTGAAGATTTAAATGACTTTAATTAATTATTAAAATTTCTTAAAGACAAGAAAAAGTCTAATAGCTCTGACTGTTAAATTAAAGATTAATTAATGATTTGTAAATAATTATACAGTTTAAAGTTACATCATCAAGAAAATTTATAAGCATTATTTACATTCTTTTACTTAGACAGCAAAGTCACAGCAGAATAATTATCTTAATTCTGAGACTACAAAATTAAATTATTATGATAATGCAGACAAACTCTGTTTTGAAACTGATGTTAAAAAGAATAACTGCTATAACTGTAAAAGATTAAATCATTTTATAAAGAACTGCAGAAGTCTCTTAAAAAATCTTAATTACATTAAGATTAATGTAGTTAAGATAAAAAAAGATAGAGTCTCATTAACTGTGCTTTAGCAATGAAAATTAGATTAGAGATCATAAAGAAATTTAGTATTATAAAAAAAAACTAAGTTTAAATTTAATTTAATTAAGTCTTTATCAGTGTACTGTTAAACACTGCAGCAAAGATTAATGTGATATCTTAATGATATACTGTTACTCATTAATTAACACAAATTAATGCAGAACTTCTAAGATCAGAGCTTTTAAAAGAATAATATGTTTACTGTTATGATATATATTTAATGAAGCATAAACTCATCAACAATTAAGAATAAAAGCAAACTGAAGAGCAGTTATTCTATATTTTAAATAAAAATGAATTTAAATTCATCTTTAATCTCTTAGATCTGAAATGACAACACATTCATATCAATTGTGACTTACACACATAACATTATAAAATAAAACAAATATCTCTGATTATTGATGAGTCTGAAGTGTTTATCAACAACATTTAAAATTAACTTATTATTTACACATTATTGATAATGTCTAAGTCAGACTCATTAATAACTGCTGTACATATTGTTGATAATATATTAATATTATCTTAACAATACAACAAATATGCAGATGTATTCTCTGAAGAGAATGTTGATAAGTTATCATCTCATTAAGATCATGATTATATTATAGAGATAAAGAGACATAAATTACTTTATGATTCACTTTATAATCTGTTGAAAACAGAGCTATAAGTGCTTAAAGAATATTTAAATAATATTTTAATAAAGAAATAAATACAACATTCTGTCAGCTCTGCAGAAGCATCAGTTCTGTTTGTTTTAAAAAATAAAGAAAACTTATATTTATATATTAATTATAAAGATCTTAACAAGATTACTGTCAAGAATTGTCATTCTTTATTGCTGATTAGTGAGACACTTAATTGTTTAAGTGAAGTTAAGATGTTCATTAAACTAAATCTTAAGAATGCTTATCATCACATTAAAATTAAAAAAAATAATAAATGAAAAACTGTGTTTTGCACATGCTACAGTCATTTTAAGTACATAATTATGTCATTTAAACTGATTAATGTCTCAGTAACTTTTTAAGTCTATATTAACTGAGCATTAACTGAGTTAGTCAATGTCTTTTATGTTAGATATATAACTCACAATAGCTATGCTATTAGTGTGGTGCCACCTTTTAACAGGTTATGAGCCTGAGTTAGTGTGTAATAACTTGTGTAAAACAGCACCTAGGCCATCTCTGCTGATGGTTTAAGTCTATGGTGAGAGAGTAAGTTCAAAAGATTATGAGTTTGAACCACTATCTGTGCGCACTCTTTACACCTGTGAGTCAGTTGCGGGCTGATTGTGAGTTAGAGAGAGTGTTAGATATATAACTCATAATAGCTATGCTATTAGTGTGGTGCCACCTTTTAACATTTTATATAATATATTTAAATAATATTTTGATTTATTTCAGTTTTCTAAAAGAACATCAGAGTCATGTAAAACAAATTTTAAAGTGACTTCAACAGTTTAAATTGTATGCAAACTTAAAGAAGTGTACTTTTCATATTATATAAATGAAATTTCTTAAGTTCATTATCTTCACTATTGATGTTTTGATGAATCAACAACAAATTAAAATCATAAAGAAATGATCAGTATCTAAAAGCTATTGTGAAATATAAATATTTTTAAAGTTTGCAAACTTTTATCATCACTTTATACAGAGATATTCTAAGATCACTGTTTCTTTAATTGATTTATTAAAAGACAGTAAGAACAGCAAGAAAATAGATATCTTTAAGTAATTATAAATGATAGTATAAGTGTTTTGTAAGCTTCACAATATCTTTACATAAATATTTATTTTGATACACTTTAACTCAAAGCTATAAGCTTAAGTTGAAACTAATGTCTCAATAGTTAAGCTGATGAATATTTATTTACAGCTTTAGATAAATGCTCAATGACATTTTGTTGTCTTTTAATTAGAAAAGTTAAATCTGATTAAAACATACTATGAAATTTATGATTAAGAATTGTTGACAATTGTAAAGGCATTTAAACACTGATAACACTATCTTGAGAGTAGTTGTTATCTTATTGAGATATTCATGAATCACAATAATTTATAAGAATTTATGAATGTAAAATCATTAAATAGAAGACAAACACATTAAACTATGAAGCTAGCTGCTTATAATTTCATAATTATACATTAATTAAAAAAAAAAAACTCTGTTAATGTGTCATTGAGATGTTCTGACTACAAAATCAAGAAAAACATAAACAGATTGCTATTAACATTGCAATGAAAGCTGATTACACTATTTTAAGAATTAAAATTAAGCATTGTTGCTTTAATTAGTCAGATCAATGCTTAAAGCTTAGATCTGCAAATTATGCTGATCATTTTATTAAAAGAATATTGATTAAGCATTTAGACTGAAGATCATGACTATTAAGAATAAATTAATAAAAGATTTAGAAAGTCTTTATTCAGAAATGAATTAAAGAATGATAGTTATATATTTAATTTATCTATATACAACATAACAGAAGAGCTGCTTAACTCTGTTGCTGAAATTATTAATTGTAAACAATTTATTTTATATATATTGATTCAGAAAGTAACTGACAGCAAAATAATACATAATAAAAGATAATCACTCTTTCTTAAACTTATTCATCTCTTGCAGAACACTGATGTTTTAACAATAAAGATGTAATAAGATTTAAAATTATAAAGTAACTGCAGCTATTAAGACATCAATGACAGTCTATGAATGTTTAATTTTACTGAACTATCTTGTTATAAGAGCAAGATATATATATTATTTGATGAAGTCATTAAGAATGAGCTTATGAAGCTGCATCATGATGATGTTTTAACAAAACATTATGAAATAGACAGAACAATTAATTTATTGTTCAGAAAGTATTACTGAGTCAATATAATGAATGATGTTTAAGAATATGTTGCTTTATGTACTGTATATTTAAGAATTTAAGTATTAAGACATCACTTATATAACAAATTACAGTTGTTGTCACTATCTACTTAATCATAAAAGAAAATAACAATGAACATAATTACTAATTTGCTGTTTAGCAGACAAGAAGCTAATGTTTATAACTTTATATTAATAATTATAAATTATTTTACAAAGATGACTCAATACATTTCTGTTACTAAAAAACTCACTGCAATCAAGTTAACTGATATATATATTGAACAGATCATATATTACTATAAAGAACTCAGAAATATTGTTTTAGACTGAGAATCAATTTTTATCAGTGCATATTGATTTAAATTTTATTATTAACTTTAAATAAAGCAAAGACTAAGCATTATCTTTTATTTGTAAACTGATGATTAAACTAAAAGACAGAATTAAACTTTAAAACATTATCTACATTGTTATTGTTGTGAAGAATAAGATGATTAAATGTTTTTTTTGTTAATAACAAAGTTTATGTATGCAAACAGAAAATATATAACAACTAATTAAACATCATTTAAGACATTAATGAGTTATTACTTAAGAATTGCTCAATACATTAAGAACAATATTTATAAAGAGAAGATGTCAACAGCAAAAGACTGAGCATAGTAAATGAAGAAAATTTGTATTATAATAATAAAATAATAATAAGTTGCTGTAAAAGCACAAGTCAAGTACTTTAACAAAAATTATGTTTAAAAAAGCTACAATGTTGACAATTTAATGCTATTGTTTATTAAGAACTTAAAGCAATACAGATTAAGTAAGAAATTATTGTACAAATTTATTAAGTCTTTTTGAATTATTAATCTTATTAATAAATAAGTATATTGACTGACTCTATCTGCTTATTACAGAATTCATAATGTATTTTATATCTTATATTTAAAGTTTCATAAATGTTGTTTAAACAATAATTCTTTGTCAGAACTGCTCTCTTCAGATTTTATAAATGATGAGAAAAAATACAAAATTGAAGAGATTTTAAGCAAGAAATAAAGAAAAGAACAGTTACAATATGAAGTTAAGTGAATAAAGTATTTAATAGAATACAATAAGTGACTTTGAGTAGAGAATATAAAGAATGTAAAAGTGTTGCAATAAGAATATGATGTAAGAATAGAGATGAAGCATAAGTGTAAATGAAGTTTAAGAAATTAAAAATTCTATTAAAAATATTTTACATAGTATCATTTAGAAGAAATGAAGTCAAAATACAATTAATATATTAATAAAATGCTATTAAATTACTTTATTATCTCTGCATTCATGTTGCTATCAGAAATAAAAGACAAGAACAGTAACTGCTTATTAATGTTATAATTGCTGTTGAAATAATTAAATTACAGCATTGAGTTGTAAGAGCTTTCTGAGATGTTGTTATTTAATTAAAGAGAAAGAAGCTTACATTTGAAGTGAAGTAAGCAACATGATGATGACAGTAAAGTGTAAGAAAATTAAAAAAACAAATTATAAAGTAAAAGATATTTAATATAAATATCTGCATCACAGTGACTGTCTACTGCTTTTAAATCATGAGTAACAACAGATTATAAATCTTTACAAACTTATAATGACTGCTGTGATGCTCTGCAACATAAATAATGTAAATGATGATATACTTAATAAATAATGTTTATATATGATTAAGATGATGCTAAAGTCAAGATTAATGAACATTATTGACTGTTATAATGACAACATAATTAATAAGTGTGTATAAGTTATTAACTCAACAGTTAAAGAATGTGAAGATTTATTATCATTAATGCATTATAAGATAACAAGAAACTTTCTGTTGAACTGAGTTGCATAACTTTTAAAGTGTTTTGTAATAATTACAATTTTAATTCTTAATAATGTTGCACTGACTGATGTTGTTGCTGATATGTTTTGAACAGCAGAGATAACAGAAAGAATTTAATTTGTTGTTGATGTAATAATTATAATGTGACATTGAGATAGTGTCAGTGTGAATAAATAAGAAGATAAAGAAATTGCTGAGAATATAATGTTATGAAGTGATGATATCTTCAGAGACTGAGATGAAAATGAAATTGAGATGCAATGTATGCAATAATATTATTGTAAAAAAGAAATGTTCATCAATTACAGTCTTAAGCTTAACACTTTTCTGAGCAGTAAATTTCTTACAAATCAATTATATTGCAAAGACAGTGTTCTGTGATGTTAATGATGCAGTAACAGTCATTAAGCAAGCATTTTTAATTAAATTTGTCAACAATGATTTATCTACAGCTTGAAGAAGTGAAGACAAGATGTAAAAAGACAGTATTTTATCATTAAAAAGATTGAATAAATACAATTATATTTATATACAACAGCAAAATCTCTGCTGCTGTCTTTTCTGCACAACAACACTATTCAGAATGTACATCTCATCATTGTTATGCAGACATTTTGTCAGCAGATTTATCTTAAAATACTTATGTTTTTTATATTTAATATTCTTCTTTGTTATGTTCTGTTTCTGCATTTCATTTCAGCAAAACAAATATGTTAATAATGTTACTTACAATATTTATTACATTCTTAACTGACTTAGCTCTTACAGACTTAATCTTCAGAATTAACTCTGATAAATTTATTAATTTATTAATATTTAAGACTGTGTTGACAGACAATGTTTAATGATGAAAGTAACAGAAATTTAAAGATTTCTTATTGTTAGATATATAACCCATGATAGCTATGCTATTAGTGTGGTGCCACCTTTTAACAGGTTATGAGCCCGGGTTAGTGCAGTTGTTCTTGCGTAAAACAGCACCTAGGCCACCTCTGCTGGTGGTTCAAGTCCATGGTGAGGGAGTAAGCCCAAAGGTCACAAGTTTGAACCGCTGTCTGCGCGCACCCTTTACACCTGCGGGTCGGTTGCGGGCCGATCGCGGGTTAGGGGGAGTGTTAGATATATAACCCACGATAGCTATGCTATTAGTGTGGTGCCACCTTTTAACACTTATTGCATTTCTTTATATTTATATAAGTGCATCTCTTAGACTGCAACATTGTTAGAATGTGTTGATGTTTTAAATGTTATATATATAAAAATCACTAACAATCTCACTGAATTCTTAATGAAAGACACAGCAGAAAGAATATCTCTTTTATTTTTTTTAATGATTATAATGTTATTGTTGTTACACTTTCACTATTGTGCTGTTTACAAAATGTTACAAGAGAAAAGCATCATTCAAAGACATGAAGTTGCTATGACTTTAATATATTAAGATGTTAAAGATGAAATAAATGCAAATTGTGTATAAGAAAGAGTCTCTTATATATTACAATTAAATAAAGAGATCACTAATTTAATTAATTTAGAAATAAAGAAAAGTTAATTTCATTTATATTTTGTGTATTATTCATCATTAAACAAAGCTGAATCATCATCTATTTGAATATAACAAACTTAAAGTATTGCACAAGATCATCAGTCTAGTTAAGATAGACAATAAGTAAAATATGTAAAAATGTTAAGTGAATTATTATTTATATTTTGTTGATTTAATTTCATAGAATCACAGCATATTTATAATGTTAATGATATATCAATGTACTGAAGAATCAGTGCATAGAAGAAAAGACAATTGTTATGATATCATTATGTGCTTATATTGAATTATAGCTGAATTTTTTACACAATAATTGATAAGTAAAGCATTATATAGACAGTCTTTACATATAAATCTTTTAAGTTTCTTAATTGTTAATCTTTATCAATACAAGATCTTAACATTGAAACTTCATTGAATAGCTGTCATAACATAGTGTCTCACATTGTTACATATCTTACTCATCAGTCTCTTATAGATAAGAGGCTTGTGAATTCACAACTGAACAACAATAGCAATGTAAAGTGAGATAAAATAATGTGAATGTGAACTGCAGACAGAAATTTTACAGAATGTCAAGCAAATCTCTGTATTCACATCAGTGAACTGTTGTGACTGTGCAGTAGAAAAGAATGTGATATCATTGCTTACTCATCTCTTATTAAGTGTCTCTATTTATGTCTTAGTCATCATTTTCTATATATACTCTACATAGTGTAAATGAATAGGAACAACTTTCTACGGACCGATTCACACAGGAGTGACCCCCAACCATTGGAATTGGACATGACACTATTCGCTACGCAGGATCAGCCCTCTTCTTATCGTGAGGCAGCGATAAGACCTCTCAACACTTGATCTACTGTATCTCACTGCAGCTGTTGTGTTCCCATTACCATTACGCGAATACTGTTGCTGTTTCTTATCTTGCAGCATCGCAGATGGCCAGAGGTCTTCACAACCAGTGGGGTCACTTCATCCATGGAGAAAGTCCCGATGTGTCTGAGGTTCTCTAACCTCGATTCTGTTCCAGAGAACAGTTTCATATATCCTGTTACTACTGTATGTGCTTTGAAAATTGAAGTCCTTGCTTCGTCGATATGGCCTCGACTCCTCCTTTGAGTGCTGGCTTTGGCTATGGGATTGTTCTTGGCTTGGGCTTTGCGTTTGCGTTTGGAATGATTGTACGATCTTTACGTTCCTTTTCGTGAGGACGTGATGTTGACTTCACCTGCTTCTAGATCACCACATGGGTGCTCAAAAGGTATTCAAGTTCTTCTTGAACGCTTCATGTACTGGGTTGAGCTGTGAAGGGGCTTCAATAATATAAACTGGGAGCTGATCGGACATAGGTACCAGAATGAGGTTCAGACCAGTGAGATGTTCAGTACGGCTGGGAGGACCGTCAAATCGGGGCTGGTGGCATCCGCCGTGGTTTCGAGCTGGACTTGGGCGGCTACCTTGCTACAATCATCTGGTGTTGCTTATCGCTATGGGGTATCCGGACCGTTTTGGTACGCATCCGGAGCGACAGTGCAGATCTTACTGTTCGCAACCCTCGCGATCGAGCTCAAACGGCGAGCACCGAACGCTCACACCTTCCTCGAGGTCATCCGTGCCAGATATGGCGTTTATACGCACATAGTCTACATCATCTTTGGGTTGATGACAAACATCTTGGTGACGGCCATGCTACTCACCGGAGGATCGGCCGTTGTAACCAGCTTGACCGGCATGCCAACAGCGGCGGCGTGCTTCTTACTCCCCGTCGGTGTTGTCATGTATACAATGTTTGGTGGAATAAAGGCGACGTTCCTGACGGACTATGTACACACTGTGATGATCCTGGTCATCATCTTCATCTTCGCCTTTACCACGTACGCAACGAATGTCAACCTTGGGAGTCCGGCCAAGGTCTACGACCTCCTAGTACAAGCGGCGAAGGTTCATCCTGTTCCAGGCAATGCCGACGGTAGCTACCTCACCATGAGGTCCAAGGAAGGTGCTGTCTTCTTCGTCATCAACATTGTCGGTAACTTTGGCACTGTGTTTTGCGATAACGGTCTGTGTGTCTGGCTTCTGTTACTCCGCATAGGCTAAATCATTCAGGGTACTGGAACAAAGCAATAAGCGCTAGCCCGGTCCACGCTCTACCTGGGTACGTGATGGGAGGCCTCAGCTGGTTCGCCATCCCATGGCTGGCAGCAACGACCATGGGTCTGGCCGCTCTGGCGCTCGAGACGAACCCTGCCTTCCCGACCTATCCGAATCGGATGCCTGACGCCGACGTTACGGCTGGGTTGGTACTGCCCAACGCTGCGGTTGCCTTGCTCGGGAAGGGTGGGGCGGCTGCCACGCTGCTGTTGATATTTATGGCCGTGACGAGCGCCTCGAGCGCCGAATTCATCGCCGTGTCCTCGATTTTCACTTATGATATATATCAGACGTATTTGAACCCTAAAGCGAGCGGAAAGCGGCTAATCTACATGGCACATATGTGTGTTGTCGTATACGCTGTCATACTGGCTGGGTTCTCGACCGGGCTGTATTGTCAGTACAACCTTCTCCACCCGATATACAACGTGCACTAAAACACGCTCAGATATCGGAATCTCGATCGGCTATCTATACCTAATGATGGGCGTCATCATCTCATCAGCAGTGCTCCCCGTAGCTCTGACTCTCCTATGGAGCAAACAGAACACAATAGCCGCAACCCTCAGTCCAATCCTCGGACTATGCAGCTCCCTAATCGCCTGGCTCGTCACCGCAAAGAAGGAAGGCGGCACGCTCAGCGTAGCCAGCACCGGCTCCAAGTCCGCCCCACCCTCCCCCCACCACCGCTCCCATCCCTGACCAACTAACACCCCCCCACAGCAACCCGATGCTAGCCGGCAACGTCGTCGCCCTCCTCTCACCCACAATCTTCATCCCACTCCTGACCTACGCCTTCGGCCCGCAGAACTACGACTACGCCTCCATGAAACTGATCCGCCGCGCCCCAGACCACGACGTCGCGGCCGCGCACCACGTCGACCTGGAACTCGTCCCGGGCTCCAACCCCGTCGTCGACCCCGAAACCGCCGCGCTCGAGCAGCGCAACCTGAAGCGCTCCTCCGTCATCGCCAAGTCGCTGACGGGCTGCATGACGCTCGCGCTGCTGGTGCTCTGGCCCATGCCGCTGTACGGGACGGGGTACGTGTTCAGTCGGCCGTTCTTCACGGGCTGGGTCAGTGTGGGGATTTTGTGGTTGTTTGGGAGCGCGTTTTGCGTGGGGCTGTATCCGCTGTGGGAGGGGCGGAGGAGCATGCTGGGGACGGTGAGGAGTGTTGTGCTGGATGTGAGGGGCGTGAGGGGGCCGGTGGTGAGGGGGAGGAGGCGGGATGGGGAGGTGGGGAGCGAGGGGTCGAGGACGCCGGTTGAGGAGGGGGAGAAGGTCGTGGCGGGGGTGGAGGGGGGGAGGGGGAAGGCGTGATGGGTTGTTGATGGTGTTTCGATTCGGTGGAACGACGGATATCCCGGTGGTGTATTTGTGTCTGATCTTGTGTTATAGTTCTAGGTTATAAATGATAGCCGATCCGCCTATTTGAGGGCACCGCATCTGGTCAAAGCCAAATTAAAAGTGATTATAACTACAGAAATCTGAGTCAGAAGGTGTTTTCGCGGCGATCTGCCCAAAAAAAAATGAACATTCTTCCTGGCGTATGTGCTTCTGGTTGCGAAGATGACCATCCATAATGCCTGGAGAGAAGCCAGAACAGCATCCACTTACCTGGAATCATGGCTGAATCCGATCACGATGTCATAACAAAACGGTACAGTATGAGTAGTTAAGACTCTACACTGGCATCGCTAGCACAGTAGAGCAATACCGACAGGACTCACCAGATCGCCTGATAACAAAGACAATTGGGACGGTTCGATTGGCCTGAGCGGTAGCAAACCCCACCCACCTACCCCAACCTCCTCCCCAACCCACCAAACCCCCCCCCACCCCCACCCCTCTTCGCAAACCTCCCCCCCCTCCCCACCCCCAGCCCCGCACCATCAACTTCCATCTCCTCCCCCACCCCCCCAACCCCCTCATCCCCCCCTTCCTCCCCCACCCCATCCCCATCCCCCGCCCCCCTCTTCCCCAAGCCCCTCCCTTTCTCCCCCTCCACCATCGCCCTCCCCACCACCCCCTCCCACCCCGCTCCTTTCCCCCTCCTCTCCCCCGCCCGCCTCCTCACCTGCCTCACCTCCCCCTCCAACTCCCCCAACACCCCCACACACCGCTTCTCCCACCCCTCCAACACCTCCAACATCCCGCACACGCCCCCCGGCCTTACGTCCCTTAGCGGCGCCACGGATACCACGTCCACGCGCGCCGCGCGCGGGTCCAGCGTTGCGCTCAGTAGGCCTGCGTAGATGGCGCTTATGACGACGTCTTCGAGGGCGCGGGGGGTCGGGAGGGAGAGGGCGGTTTGGAGGTGGGCGTAGGTGAGGAAGGCGTGGGAGGTGGCCAGGGTGAGGAGGGTTAGGTGTCGGAGTTTGAGGGATTGGGGGGGGGTTAGGGTGGGGAGGGTCGGGTTGGCTGT
>JAABUY010000339.1_pt1 | contig 87480 bp, 83 predicted proteins | sample 5560271 | NCBI WGS metagenome assembly JAABUY01 (sample SAMN10711886, study PRJNA513374) | rock metagenome | isolation source: Antarctica rocks | place: Antarctica: Victoria Land, University Valley | reverse complement strand
GTAGCCCCAGCTTGCAGACAGTGCTAGCTGGTGTTGACTCTTCTTGGCTCTGCAAATACCCGGAGGCACAAGTATTCACAGGTTCCCAGCCGGCACCACGTGGAGGTGAGAGTCGTCGCCGGCCCATAGCATATATAAGATAGTATGTGCCAATATCAATATCCTACCCACCCTTACTCAGGGGTGTTCTTGGTCCAGCTCGTACACTTAGAGTTGCTCTTACAGAGGTACCTTAGGTAAGCAATGGCATGATCCCTTACTAAGCATGATGAGTAATCAACCCACAACATCCTGGCCACAGGAGGAGTCTGTTCTGGCTCCTCCTAGTACCCACAGTCGAGCACCCCAAGACGCCGCTTCAGGCGTGTGAACGCGGCGAGAGACTTTAGAAGTACCTATTTATGACCTATATATGTCTATAGTCCTTAAATCCCCGAACCATCTTGTGGGTACGTCGCATTTCTAGACCACTCATCCCACGACTCACACATGTCCTGAAAGATCTTCATCTCCCTCGACTGAATCGAAATGGACTCCTTCCTCTCAACAAACTCCAACGAAAGCCCCTGGCTAGCATGCCACGCGATATGACAGTGCAGGATCCAGGTCCCAGGGTTATCTAACCGAAGAGCAATCGCGAGATAGCCCTGTGCGGGTAGGATGGCGGTGTCACGTCGTGGCGGATTGATCGTCTTGAAGGAGTCGGTCGTTCCGTCCCAGGGGCCACTCTCCTGTGCCAAGACCCAGAAGTCATGGCCGTGGAGATGGATGGGGTGCGCGATGCTGCGAGCGGTGCTGTCAGTCTGTATCGAGAGAATAGCGGCGGCAGAACTCACAGGCCAAGAAGAGCCATGACTTTGTTCTGAATTACCAAGACCGCCCACTCGTTGTCGGAAGAGGTCTTTTTCTGTTGCCTGGGTTAGTGGGTTGCAACACTGAGTCGATGATATGAGAGCCAACTTGGTTGCTTACATCAACGGAAACGATGTTGTACTCAGTCGGGAAGACTGATTCGTTATTCAAGACCCGCTTGAGCGTCGGATTGCTCCAGTCAAGTACCAGGCTGCTGCTATTGATCGTCCATGTGAACAGCGCCTGATGTGTAATTTGCACACGGAGCTCCTCGACGGTCGTGCCAGCAATGTTGGTGACGTCAAAGTTCATGTGAGGAATCAGGCTTTCTAGCGGCTCGTCCAAGCAAGTGGTAGGAGCCTTGACGGCACTCACACTGGTCGGGTCGCTGGTGCTGGCGGCGTCATACCGAACGATACCAGTGGAGTCTTCAGGCTGGTCGTTTGCAACGCCGACACAGGCCCTCACCCAAAAAGCTCGCAGCCAGTAGTCACCCGGTGGAGCATTTGCCTCGACAATGACGTCGTACCGTTGAGCAGCATTGATAACAACGCTGTCGGTGTCGTATGGCTTGATAGGGACGAAGTCGTTAGCAATCACCTTGAGCTTGTGGCCGTCGATACTGAACTGGAATTGGCTGTCGGTGGCAACGTTGATCAAGCGGATCAGGTACTTCTTGCCAGGCTGGAATACCGTCTCGAATTTACTGCCCCCGCCAACGCAACTCTCATCCGAAACTGCACAGCAGTCGAATGTGTTGGTTCCATTGATTAGAAGATTGCTGAGCGACTGAGTAATGCCATACCTCTCTTTGTTGCTCCAGGCGCTGAAGGTAGGTACGTGCAACCAGTCCTGGAGAAAAAGCGCACCGAGGTCCTCGTCATAGTCAGCTGTAGCCGGACCGTTGAATATCAATGGCCCGAACAGTCCTTCTGAGTATTGTAGAGAGATATGACTGTGATACCAGCTCGTGCCGTACTGCGTGACCTTGTATCTGTAGGTCAGGGTCTTTCCGGGGCGGATTGGGCATTGCGTAACACCGGGAACTCCATCGTACTGAACGCTATCGAGCTGGCGCACACCGTGCCAGTGGACAGTGGTGCCGTTCGATTGCATGTTATTGGTAACGTGGATGACAAGATCATCGCCCCAGTCGGCGATAATAGGCGGACCAGGCATGCTCCCATTGAACGTCATGCAGGAGCGTTCGTATCCGTCTTGATTGCAGATACTTTCTTCCGCAGACAGCCATACCTCCACAGTCTTGCCGGTGTCGGGAAACGTGGTGTAGTAGTTCGTATCGATGTCATATTGATCCCAACAGCTTCGAGAAGTGGGAGTGTTTTGGTATGACTGGAGTGATGGTTGAAAAGGCCATAGCAAGGCCTTCATGCCTTCGACTAGTCCATGAGGGATGTATAATGCGGATGAACCGGCCGCAAAGGCAAGCAGGGGAAGGAACCTCCCTTTCATGGCGTGAAATATTGAACCGTCGCCTCAGACGCTGCAAAGATATGAAAGTAGGAGGACCAGACCAAAGCGCAATCAATTCAATCAGTCAGCAGGCCTCAGCGACAAAGTCGACAGTGGATGAAGGTATGAGAATGTTTCGATGTGCTACACAGAAGGGCAAAGGTTCAAGGATAGGCCAGGGCAATACCACGAGTCTTGCGATTTTGAGAGGTAACATAGTGACGCGAGGAAAATGCTCCGGAGCCATAGTCTCCGAACGAGGGGACTCGGAAAGCAGTTTGCCGAATTAGGAAATTCGGAAGCCGTATTCCTCATTCCGAATAGGAAATACCTTAAGTTCGGCAGCCCGAATAGCGCTTCCTCATTCCTCTCCGGTCTACCTGGTAAACGTTGAGTTGAGAGGCGGGGGGGAAGGAAAAGGGCAAGGGCAAGGGCAAGCATGCTCATGCTAGTGGCCGGAAATTCAACAAATTCAACAGAGCGAAGGAAGGCCAAAGAATAAGTCAAGTCCCACTTAAAGGCCGAGCTTGCAGCAACTGTACTCTGCAGAAGAAAGTAGAGACATTATTATTCGGAATTCGGAACCCAATTAAAGGTGTAGTTCGGGCAGTTCGGGCAGTTCGGGCAGTTCGGGCAATTGAGACCAAAAAAGGATTCACCGCTATATTTGAGCTTTCTGAAGGTCTCGTATCCTTAGTCCTCAGGTACAAAAGACGTTGTCGAGTTGTCCGCTCTTTAACGCAGGCCTCTGAGGAATCCCGAACTAATACTCGAGCTTTTGCCCTTCTGCTCTTTCTCCCCACATTGTCGGAATGGCTTATGTCATGAGGCTTTACGCACACCTCTTGGCCTTGGTCCATGTCATTACATGTATGGCAGTCAGCGTACAAGCTAACTATCCTTCGTTTCCCCTACCACTCCGAAATCTGCATCAATTTCCCCTCACAACATACCTTCAAGATGTTGCCGTTGCCTCCAATGGTGACATTTACATGACAACCGTCTCTCCGGACGCTTCGATATATTCCGTATCAGGCGCCACAACTACTACACCAACCGTCTCCCTCGTTCATAAATTTGACGGCATAAACGCAGCCACGGGCATTATCGAAACGCAACCAGGTGTCTTCACCTTCCTCGCGGGCAGGCAAAGCTCTCTGGGTGTCGCGATTCTTGGCACTTTCGGGGTGTTTGAGCTCGATTCCAGGCATGGCAAGCCAATCATCACGGAGCTTGTCCCTGTACCTGACAGCGGCCTCATAATCGGCGTGATTCCTATCCCAGGCGTGCCAGACACACTGCTGGTATCCGATTCGACGCTGGGCAAGGTATGGCGGGTCAACACGGCCACTCGCAAGTACGAGCAAGTTCTTGACGATGCCAGCATGAAATCCCCTCCTTGGGCGCCTTTGCCGTTCGGTATCGGCGGGATCCAACTCCACAAAGGCTACCTGTACTTTGTCGCCTGCTATGAAGCACTCATATACCGCATCCGCTTCACAGACGATGGTTATCCAGCTCCTGGGGCTGAGGTTGAGCTCGTTGTAGCGCTTCGTTCGATCTACATCGACAACTTTGTCATTGGACCGGGAGAGGACGACACAATTTGGGCGGCAACTAACGCAGATAACCGGCTGTTCGCCATAACGCCGGACGGAAACGTCACTGTTGTTGCAGGCGCGCCTGACGAGCTTACAGTTGCGGGGGACGTAGCCGGAGCATTTGGTAGACTCCCAGGCGATAACAACACCCTTTATGTTGTAACGGCGGGAGGAATGCTCAACCCTATAAATGGTTCGTTGTTCGAGGGCGGGAAGGTTGTCGCTGTAGACACTACGAGCTTTTTGGAGGATAGCAAACCGCCCAATGACGTCTTCCCTCCGAACTCGAAGATCCCAATTAGTACTCAGCAACCTGGCAGTATGGAGGTTTTCGGCTGTACCTCAAGATCTGTACTGGAGCTGTTTCATATCTTCCTCAGCTACATCATAGGTCGGTAGTTCTGAAGGGAGAATCAAACAATAACCTCTAACCGCATGGTCAAGTCCGCGGCTTAGATCGTCTGTTCGTGTATCGGTGGAAAGTTTGATCATATCTTGTGAATTGCACATTCAAATGTCTCAACGAAAGTATTCTTACCATAAGTGAAGCCGTCTAAGGCCATGGTGACGATAGTTTCGAGTTGACATTTTTGGAGGAAAGAGAAGTTCGAGGTGAGCTCTCGAGCAACACGTTTAAGTAGTTCTTCATGGTGTAACAGTTGCCTTATACCATGCTCAAAGATGGGACTCTCACTTTGATCCTGGTTGTGGGAAGCCTTGGTGACGGAGTGTTGATGGTGTCTTTATACTTTGCAGCAATTCAGGCTTGTACTTTTCATCAACAAAGCCTACCTAGCATCTTCGTCCACTTCTGAGCTAACTTAGAAGGCTTAAGCTCACTCCTTCACAAGATGCTTGCCCTTTGATGCTTTGAGCTTGAATTTCATTGGGAAACGCAAAATCAAGAGCACTAGTAAAAGCGTAGAGCGAACTACATTTCGATTGTCCTATCACTCTCAGTCCGTTGGATAGCTGGACTAAAGCCGGCTTAACGCTTACCAAGGTCGCTGAAATGAACATATGCCAGAGGTACATCTGCTCTATACTACATCAAAATTCTATTTTACCATTGCTATTGAAACAATCGTCGTTTGACATTGAACAAACGCCGCATTTCAAGCATACAAGATACCGACCGAGCATCAAGAAAGCCGGAAGGTGTCTGCCCACAGTTATATATATAAAACCCATTCAATCTAAATTTCCAAGATTCCAGCAGCCTTCGTCTCGATCCTGGCCTCAAGCTTGTCAAGATACTCCTCAGAGGATGGCGTGGTTGAAACAGAGCCGCGGGAATGAGGAGCAGGCGTAGAGCCCGGACTTCCAGATCCAGAAGACGAGCCGGATGCGTCATTCGCGGGAGGAACAATCTCAACAACGGTAACGCTGGGCGCAGGTGGTTGAGGAGCGCGGCTCTCCTCATCATCCTTCGGCGAGGCTCCGCCGACTAACTCCGGCATCTTTTCGAGCGCCGCCTTGACCAAGTCGACAATGGAAGCGCCTCCCAAGATTTTCAGCGTAGGCACATCAACTCCTACTTCCTTAAGGAACCAAGCGCGTATGTCCACAGCGACAAGAGAGTCCACGCCTTGATCCATGAGACCAACTGAGTCATCGAAGTTCTCCTGTTCCGTGATGCGGAGCAGGCATTTGAGATGAGCTAAGAACGCATCGCGAATTATAGCGAAGGTCTCTTCCTGGCTCTTGGCGGTCTGCAGCTGCGCCTTGACACGCACACTGGCTTTGACGGCTTGCGCTTCGGCGCGCATCTCTTCACGTTGGACGAAGTGGCTGAACTTGACGTCACGCTTGTGCGCGGCCTTCACCTCGAGGTCGGCTGGGATGAAGTTGACGCCCATGCCCACCTGTGCTTGGACTTCGGGAGCTTGTCCTGGGTAGCCAGACAGCACAGCTTCCGCGAAGAGAGCATGTAGGTCTTCCTCGCAGATGTTGATGTAACCAAGCGACTCAAAGTAATCGAAGTCGAAGTTGTCCGCATGTGCCGCGTAGCCTACGCCCAAGACCGCCGGTATATTCATCGCCGAAGCAGCAACTCCACGCGCCCGCCTGTTGCACACCAAAGAACTCATCCATTCGTTGGCAGCCGAGTAATTGCTCTGCCCTGTCCAGCCAATAATGGATGCAATGCTGGAGGTAACGATGAAGAAATCGAGCGAAGTGTCGTCATGGAAAGCTTGGTCAAGCAGCTGGGTTCCCAGCACCTTTGGCGCAGTGACACGACTAAAGTTGTCGAGCGTCACATTGGCAAATAGCTCATCTTCCAGGACCATGGCGCCATTGACAATACCACCGATGCGAGGCAGGCTGGCTGTGATGGCTTTGAGGACGTCCTCAAGTGACTGGAGTGATGTGACGTCGAGAGACATGGCTTTGACCACGGCTCCGTACCGCTTCCCCATATCCTCGATGAACCTTGGATTGACTTTGGGCGCGCGGCTCGTAAGGACCACGTTGCGAGCTCCATGCTTGATCATCCATTCCGCAAGAGACTGCCCGAGCTCGCCAGCCATGCCCACGAAGAGATATGTTTTGCCGGCTCGGAACAACATCCCTGAGTCAATTGGCTGGACCTTGGCCGTGACTGAAGGGCTAGCAGTCCAGTCCACGACGGCGAGAGGTTCTCCGCTTCCCGTGTGTTGAATTGCTTTCTCCAAATGGATGCATTCGATCTCAAGGGGAACCGTCTGAGGGCAGTCGTCCAAGGCTTGCTGGAGCATTTGCGCCAAAGTCGTTGCCGCTTCAGGTTTCGAGAATACGTTGACCTCGTGACTTAATACTCCCTCCTCGCTGATCCTTAGGCAAGTCGGTGGTAAGCACTTGATGATCGCATCCCTAACAGCATCTGACGCGGCGCTACGCGAGAAGTGGACGAATACAGCGACCGAAGATTGGATTGTAGCCTGGATGACATGCTGAGGGAAATTTGGATGTAGGAAGACTGAGGCATCATCTTTATTCTGTCGTAACTCGGCTGTCGTGAAGGCAGTTTTCACGTTCTTGTCAGTGGCCTTGGTTCGCAGCGCCGCCTGCAGAGCCAAAAACGGCTCGTTGACGAGCAATGTGCTTCCTCGAGGCGTAAGAGACAGGATATGTTCCGCGATGAGATTGGTAGCAACTGATATGAGCGTGGACGCGGCTGCTTCCTTTGGAAGAGAAATGCACCATTGCACCGAGACCTTCACAGGAGACTCGCTGGAACCAGTAAGAGCGAGCAATGTTTCGCCAGTGACTTCATCAACTCCCATACACAGTCTCAGAAAGCCTGCGCCGCCTACAGCCAGACTTTGAAGCAACGAAATACGTGATTCGGACCGTACGATATTGAGCTGCCGGCGGAACGGATAATTTCAGAGGCGAGACTTTGTGGAGTTCTAGTGACCGATCCTTGCCTCGTCCAATTCCTACAAGCTCGAGTCTTTCGTGAGCTGGATCTGCTGTCGTGAATACGTCCCTACGCTGAGAATTGTAACGCTTGTTCTTGTCCAGATCCGGGAGCAGCCTGGTAATGAGTTGCTTCCCGTCGCTGACAAAAACTTCAGGCTCCGAGGTCCACAACAGGTTGCTGTGCGCACCCCACTCGTGAAGAATATGTTCCCTAAGCAACGTTACAGCCAAGTTGGTGGCTGTGTTTTGCTGTATTCTCCTGCCAGTGCTCACCGTGCCGTCGAGATCGTACATCTGCACGCTCAAGTTGGGGTGCTCAGTCTTGACAGTGTTGATGATGCCCTTCATCATATAACTGTAAGGATTATCTTTTCTTGATCCACAGGTCACCCAGACCACGGTGCCGGCTATCGCCCACAGTGTCTTTAGCGCAGCAAAGTTGGCGACTGTTAAGTCTTCCAAGTAGGGTCTCTCCAGATCTACCAGGGAAAGAACAGTGACGGATCCGTCAGCTGAGTGAGACCTGGCCATGTCGGAAGTGGTAAAATCCACCATGGTGTCGAAGAATTGTTTGTTCTGGAAACGGTGCGAGAGGACCTGGGCAATCTCCTGCCCAAGATTGTACACAGGCAATGTGGTGCCTCCAATGATGGCGAGGCCATCGTTTCGTACGCCTGCAGGTCGCTCATTGACGGCGAGAGGGTTGCGCAGCAACGTAATTTGGTCATTCACGGCTTGGGCCACAAAAACATTCATAGGCAACGAGGCGCTGATATCTGGAGTCACAGAGTCGATACCCGCAAAGCCTGCCTTCTTAAGCGTGGAATCCCATTGGCGCAGATTGAGCAGCGGTCCCCATGGGCGGCCGGTCTCCGCACCGATCCACCAGCCAGGAAGCGTTCCAACCGTCATGCCGCTGAAGAGTAGATCCGTGGACGTCAGCTCTCACACGACAAGGAAGCCACCGGGCTTCAATAGACGGCGTACGTTAGACAGGGAGGCTTCCACATCGCTGGACACGTGTAGCACGTTCACGGCGACCACTACGTCGTATAGGCCTTCGACAAAGCCTTGACCTGATGGCTCCTTCTCCATGTTGAACGTCTTGAAGACCATGCGGCCGGCTCTCTTCGCAAAACGCTCCTCCGCGGCCATAAAGAAACCGCTCGAGATGTCCGTGAAGGTGTAGGACGTATAAGTATCGCCAATCTCTCAAAGAACTGCACTCGTGGTGGCGCCAGTGCCGGCTCCAACTTCAAATATGTTAAGGCTTGGGAATCTATGGGAAATTTGCGACACCACGCGAGCCAGCCAGCGACCGGTAGGGCCGGAGCATATGGCGTTCTCCTTGTAAAAAGCTCGAAGAAGGCCGTCTTGATTCATGTACTCGAGCATCGAAGTGCCTGCGTGGATGACAGGAATTAGATTGTCACCGACAACTTCGACGAACTTGATGTCCTTCCTTCCCACATAAGGGGCCAGGATCTGGGCGATAACCTCGCGAGAGTCTGCATTGCACTCAGCCTTTACTTTTGGATGCGCATCCCGGCTGACCATGTCTACCATGCGATCGCACCAGGTCAGATATTTCTGGAAATGTGGAAGAAGCTCATGCCGTTCCTCGGCTGGAATCGAGAGCGAGGCGTTACGGGCAAACCAATATGCGGCACGGTCAACGTCCTTGTACATCTGAACCTCAAAATCAGACATCGTCTCGCCTCCAGCGGCCAGTTGACCATCCGGTGAAGCGACCTTGTGTTGAAAGTGAGAGAACATAGGAAGATCGTTCTTTGGAGTAGCTCTGGAGAAGGGCACGAGCGTTGCACCCTCGAAATGCAGAAAGGCGTGAGCACCGTCCTCAGTGTGCAAGTAGATGTCCCCCATGAGCTTGGAGGGCTCCTTGCTCCGAATGAAGCTTTCGTACTGCATGTTACTCTGTTTACTGCCATCGCCCAGCGGAGTGAAGTATGGGTTGACAGTGATGGCAGAAATAGAGATCGGAACATGAAGCGACCATATTGAGGTATCGCCGGGGTACGACCAAGCAGCAAACACAGTTTGCAGAGCAGAGTCGAGCATGCCGGGGTGCAGGACGAGATTGTCATCCCAGCCGGACCCAGATTGATCAGCCAGAGCGCCAACGCTATAGCCCAGCTTGCGGCGGATGTTCGAGAGACCTCGGAACGGGGGTGCGTAGTCGTACCCAATTTTGGAAAGGTTGCTATAGAAGTGCTCCTCGTCAATATTGACTAGGTTATATGGATCTGTCTTGACAAGGGGAAGGGTGCCTGGATCCGCGGGAGAAAGATGACACAGCGCCCGCCCTCTGGCATTTAGAGTAGTGTTGGCCGCTCCTTCGACCGCAGAGCAGCAGGTCCACTCGGCCGTCACCGCTTGCTCCGTGATGTTGACCGAGCAAACACTGAATATGGTCTCGACACTAGCGGATTCGTCATCAAAGGCAATGGCACGTGAGATATCTACGTCCTCGATTTTAATAAGGCTGATCGGGGAATCGGCCTTGATATCAAGGGCAAGGATCTTGATCGCCTCGACCGCCATGCTCACGTATCCCGTAGCAGGAAAGACTGTCTGCCCTTGGAGCATATGGCCATTGAGCCATGGCATTTCACTCGGCTGCAGGATCTTCCGCCACTGGAATTCGCTGGGCGTTATCGCTTCGGAGCAGGGGTTGCCCAGAACTGGATTAGTAACATGCATGGCGCTTCGGTGTCTGAAGCTGTTAGGTATTCGGCTGCTGATCCAGTAGGTGCGCTGGTGGTCGAACGGGTACGGCGGGAGATCTTGAAGCACCCTCATCTGCTTATTGCCAGATAACAAAGCTTGCACGGCGGAGAATTGGACACTCTCGGACCCCAGTCGTGTCCAGACAAATCCAAGCGCCGCACTGAGCTGTTCGATATCGCTTTGGCCGCGAGAAAGCAGCCCTGTGTATGGTGTGATTCCTTCTGCGCGGAAGTCGTCCATGGTTGCCGTAGCGGGGCCTTTCAGAGCAGGATTGGGCCCAATCTCGATGGCCATGTCGAAAGCACCGTTCCGTTGCACGGCCTCGGCAATCGCTCCGCCAAACTGGACGGTATTGCACATGTTGTCTGCCCAGTACTGGTTATTTAGCCTTTCCGCGGTCATAGATGTGCCTTCATAAACGCTGGAAAACCAAGTCGTCGTCACACCCTGGCGCGGTTGAGTAGGCTGGATGCCGCAGCTTGCTAAGGAGGCGAGATAGGGCCCTGCACATGAGGTCATGTGAGCACTATGATAGGCCGTGTCGACCTTGAGCTTTCGTGCAAATGTGCCCTCAGCTTTGAGTGCCTTTTCTGCCTCATCTATGGCGTCTTCGTCGCCACTGAGCGTAACACTTGAGCTAGAGTTCACCGCAGCCACCTGCATCCGCCCTGCAAAGCGGTCCTTGCGGCACAAGGCCTCCGCGTCCTCAAATGAGGTACCGATGGCCATCATGGCGCCGCGAGGAGCATGAGAGTTGGGCTTGAGGCCAGCTTTGCATGGACACCACGGAAATAGGCAATCCGAATTGCATTGTGCGCGGAAACAAAGCCTGCTGCGTAGGCGGCACCGATCTCACCTGAAGAGTGGCCCACTACCGCCGTAAAGGAGATGCCAGCCTCACGCAGGATATCGACCAAAATGATTTGCACAGCCGTACAAAGGGGCTGGGAGAGTGCTGCTTCGGCAATACGTGAGCTTGCATTGGCCGCGAGAAGTTGATCCCTGGGCGTCCAGGATGGTCGGTCTGACGCAGTGGGGAGACTTTGAAGACCTGCGTCCAGTTCGGCGATGCGAGACGCGGCGAAAGGGGAGGATTCAACAAGCTCAGCGCCCATACGAGGCCATTGGGCACCTTGGCCGGTAAAGATGGCTATTACTTTTGAAGGCTGGGAGGGTGCAGCAAAGCGGGTGCCAAGGTCGGCGTCGTCTTTGCTGTTAGACAGCGGGTCAATAATGTTCTGGAGGGACTGAATGGCCGTCTGAACATTTTCTGCAGCAATGATCTTGCGGTATGGGAGTGTGGACCGCCTGTGCTGCAGCGTGTATGCAAAATCCGTGAGTTCGACGTCAGGATTTGCCTTGAGGTAGTCAAGGTGCCATGATAGCATCGTCCGAAGCGCTGTAGGGGAAGCGGCCGAGAATGTGAGTGGCATGAAAAGCGGGCTTGAGGATGTCTTCGTTATGGATTTGGGTACGAAGGCCTCCAAAATGCAGTGGGCGTTGGTTCCGCCAAATCCAAAACTGACACGAGGCTATAAGCATGATCTCAAACAGTCAAAGGAGTTATTTACGTACCTGTTAACGCTTGCCCTCATGACCTCGCTTCCAGCAGTCGGCCACGCCGTTGGAACAGTGGGAATATCGAGATGCTTGAAGAACGGTGCAACATTCGGGCTCAAGTTGTTGAAATGAAGATTTGGCGGGACAATGCCGTGCTTGAGAGCTAGAGACGTGCATATTACACTCGCCAATCCGGCTGTGCCCTCAGTATGGCCGATTATTGTCTTGACCGACCCCACAAGCAGCTTTTCTGAGGACAAAGCAGCGCGAGACCCCGCGGGGAACAGCGCGTTTGAAACTGTCTCTGCCTCTTGTGGATCACCCGCTTGGGTGCCTGTACCATGGGCTTGAAAGAACTGCGGGCGGTCTTGTGGGTTGTTGATTGGGTCCAGCCCGGCTTTGGCATAACACTGGCGGATAAGGGCAGCCTGCGCAAGACTGCTGGGCATGGTCAAACCAGGGGTACGGCCATCTTGGTTGACGCCTGTTGCGCGGATGATACAGTCAATAGGATCGTTGTCCGCAAGAGCTTGTGAAAGCGTCTTCAATACAACGGCAGCTACGTCTTCACCGCGCGCATAGCCGTCTGCGGCCACGTCCCACATAGCGCAGCGGCCGTTTGGAGAGAGCATACCGAGGTTGCTTTCGGAAATGTACATGGCTGTTGAGTGATAGATTTAGCACCACGTTCCTTGTTATCGCTTGCAAAGGGGTGCGGGGGTGTTGGAACTCAGGGGAAGACACATGTAAGCTATGAATATACTCACCTGGACTCAAGATCAGACTTGTTCCAGCTGCCACTGCCACCTTCGACCTGCCACTTTGTATTGTCTGAACAGCATGATCTAGCGCCACCAGGCTGCTGGAACAGGCCGTATCGATGGATAGACTCGGACCGTGCCAGTCAAAGAAGTATGATAGGCGATTAGCCAAAATGCCCCTCTCCAATCCCGTTGCGGTATACTGTGGCAAAGTCTCCCAATCACGGGTCAACATGGTGTTGTAATCATCGCACATAGACCCTACATAAACGGCTGTGTCGGAGCCGCGAAGCTTTTCCATCGGCTGGCCTGCAGCACACAGGCTGTCATAAACGACTTCCATCAGCAGGCGCTGCTGTGGGTCCATGGCGTTTACCTCGCCAGGTTGGATGCTGAAGAAGCCGGCATCAAACTGTGCAACATTGCTCCTGTCATTGTCTTCCAGCCAATAGGACTTGGTGGCGTTGGTGGTGCCATGGTGTGTGCCGACTGGGTGGTAGAAGGGCTCGATGTTGAAGCGTGAGGCTGAAGGTTTGCGGCTTAGGTCGCGGGGATGCTTAATCACTGACCAGAGCCTTGACGGTGTGTCGGCGCCCCCAGGAAAGCGACATCCTGCGCCGATGACTGCGATAGGTTCCGCCATGGGCCTTGGAGTCGTGAGTACGGTTAGTGCCACCTAGGATATCGAAGCAGACAGTCGGCGATATGATCGATGATGCAAGGCACGGGCCAAAACCGAGGTGCCTCTTATGAATGTTGGGGGACTGAAGTGGGTTGAGAGGTCTATATCAGTCTTCTAAGACAAGATGGATATGCTCTCACGTTAAGGGAAGGCTGACACTAAACCGCAGGCGGCCGAAGATGATGAATCCTGGGAGAGCTACAGAAGAAAGTCAGGTAGAGGAAAGCGTGATGTCGATTGTGCAGCGCCACGATGAAGCTTCTGTGCAACCTATATAACCATCATATGGTATGGTTTGAAACAATCCGGACCTCTTCAACAACTCCCGTTCGGAGAGGGCGTATCACGTCGGGCCAAGCGTGACTTCTTGGACCGCGCAGCGTACACAAGCACGAGGACGAAAAGAGCGACTGTAGCTGATCATTCGGCGAGGGAACATGTTAGGGCAGTCAAAGGGAGACAATAATTTCCGAACAACTGTGGCCCAAAAAGGAAAAGTTTGGATTTAGATGCATGTGTCAGAACGTCGCAATGACAAAGAGATAGGGATCAGGCGAAAATTCCGATAGTCGGAATTTCAGCCAGTGCACAACAAAATAGGAGCCTGGAAGTTTAGAAGTTCCGAAGTGAGATAGCGTGCTGCGTCCACGCCTCTCGGAGTGTTCGTTATGAACGCCTTGCGTAGCAATATTACAGATAGTGTTCTTCCATCTCGCATCCTCCACGGACAAGTTCTGTCGTGATACACGTGAAATTGTGCAGCATGGAAATTCGTAATGTTGGTAGTGGCTTCTACGGAAAGGAAATCAATTACGTTATCGAGCTAGAGGCTGTTACCACCGTGTGCCGTGGGGATCCATCATCATCCATTCATCTGGTGCGGTGCCGCTCTCTAAAGTGTTCAAGTTGAAGGTGCAATTCGAGCCTTGCTGTTCAGGCGGCGTCAAATTCACCAAAAGATCTGGCATGACGGATTTGTTAGCTGTAATATAGTCAGCGTCCTATGTCAAAAGTCGCACCAGACCTTTGCAGAATTCTCTAGACACCTGAATTCAGAGTCGCCATTGTCATAGCCACGGAAGCTTCTACTTCCGCTCACTGAAGCTCGATATAATGACTCTCAGGAAAGTTCTGGCTTTTGATATGGAGATTGAGGCCTGGTTCCTCGGTGCTCTTCGACTTGTTCATTCAAGTGCCCTGGGAATTCTACTAGGGTCTGGTGGTTTGGTGAGGCTCTCCGGACTTACTCTCATAAAGATTCACAGTGGTCTGCAACATAGCCTGACCATCGAAAGCCAAGCCGGCACCGTTGCTGTTCGCGTTGCTTGACATGTTTTGCCCCATTATAGCGGCGCTAGTATGTTCAGCGTCAAGATCGATGCCGTAGTCGCGAATATCTCCAGCCCTAGCAAGCACGAGACTTACAGTCTCGGCCGCCTTTTTCGCCTCCTGAGAGATGGAGCTGTTTCGCATCCAGATCACTCTAGTGCTGCGCAGCATTGTTATAATTTCTTCCTTCCGTTGTAGAGTTTGGCCGCGAAGTAGCAGTGAGCATAGGATCATGGTGGCCGTTAAGAACTGGTGATTGAGTATCGAAGACACGCGCCAGCGCATCATATGGAGTTGACCTCCCGGGCATGTCTCCTCGTCGAGAGTGTGCTGAATGTGCAACATGCCAAGAGACGCGTCCAAACAGGCTTTACGAGAATAGGAACACGAACCTTCGTCTGCAGAGGTTGACTCCACAAGGACAAAGCGACGGTGAAGCATGATCTGCCCCTTGTAGAATAGATGGCTGATGAACAGCCGTGACAGGATCAGTTGTGGAGAGTCGGTAATGCTAGCGGTCATCGATTTCATTTTGAACGGTTGCGGAATGCTTGCTGCAGCCTTGTGTAAACTGGCATCGGCTCGCATGACTTCTGCGTCACTACACGACATGACGTTTGCCGTGAGGTCGGAGATAGTGCCAAGGGCCGTCAACATTCTTCTTCGCGCAATGCTACCCAAAGTGGTCGTAATCTCTGTTTCGGGTCGTGGAGGGGGGAGCTCGGAGGTATCCTGGTTTAGGTCGGTATCGTTCAAATTTCGTGGCTCGGCCGTGTCGCACTGCCAGTCTGAGATCATGCGTGGCATGCCCATCTGACTCGAGATGAGGATGTCGCCTTGTAGAACGGTGGCCCATACTCTGCGCCGCATCTCGCTTTTCAACGGCGAGATACCGGGAAAGTGGCTGGGATCTCGGTGGTAACCCATGCGCATTGCGAGATTGACCTCGAGCGCGAGCAGGAACCAGATGTCCTTGTCGGCGTCGGCACTGATAGCAAATTCAATGTACACATAGTGTATCATCGTCTCCAATACATACGGGGCGGACTTCGTGTATTCGCCCAGGATGAGGCTCTGCACAATCTTTTCGCGATACAATTCAATTTGCAGCGACTGCTGCTCCATTTCATCGCCAAGCGCAGAGTCCCAGGCGTCGGAGGCCAGTACAGCGAGACATATCATACTAAAGAGAAGGCCAATCCACAACACTGGTACGCCAGACGGATTGGCCCAGAAAGCCTCATACTGTGGCCGCTAGCATCGGGAACTCCCCAATTCGGAAGCGGATCAGACTACTTACCTCCTGGAGATAGGTCGGGCCGTGAATGGCAGCTGGTTCATGTCAGACGAACTTGCCATCATTCTAAAACTTAGTCAAGAGGGCACACTTACAGGATACTAACTCCTGCCGATTGAAGTAGCGTGAAATGTAGCGGTCAACAGCGCTTTTGGGAGGTAGAGCAGCGAGGATTTCAGCCTGCGAAGCTGGCCGGTAGCCTCCATATAGGAGCAGCGAATGTCTGCTTGTATGAGTTTTGACATTGTCTGCATCCCCAGTGTCATCCTGAATTTGGTCAGGGCTGGTGGCCAGTCTTAGCTGCTCCTCGCAATCAAAGTGGTCCTTTAGGTCAGCGATACTGTCCAAGATTGCGGCCCAGTGATCGCCACCAACATAATGGAGCTCTGAAGCACTGACGCGCATGCTCCCACAATCGGAATGCCCATCAATGGTATTATCCAAGTGTGGAATTTTGGCCGGTTGGTTCAAACTGTTGAAATCGAGATTTGAACTATCATTAGGCTTACTAGCTACTGACCTGACGAGACGCTCTAGCTGCACAAGCTGATCGTGCATGCCAGGCATCGCAGCATGCGGTGGCTTTGCATTGTCTTCGGGGTACGTGCACGTCTGACCACAGGAGGAGCAGGTAGAACAGGGCTGTTGACGGTCGCACCGCAATCTGAACAGCAGGGCTGTGGTCAGTACTCTAGATCTCAAATGAAGTTGTTCCCTTACTTGCGGCGTCGGCAAAGATTACAGGAGAGTTGAGGTTTGTCTCGACGTCGACTGGCGCTTGGGCGCGAGCGTGAAGCAGTTTGAGTGTCAGACTCTTGATTTGCTGGTGTAGACAGGACAGATGGCGTCGTAATGAAGGTCATCCCCTCCGCAGCTGACGACATGGACACCTTGTCTGGGCTCTTGTCCAATCGGGAGGCATAGAAGACCGAGAGCTTTGATGAGGCTTACTTCCAAACAATGGGTGGAGGATGTGGTGTTGACTACCTAGTCGGATTGACGCTAGAGCCACCGCCAAATCAGCCCTTGCCGCCTCTAAAGCCCATTTGGACACTCAGCACTACCTTGACCACACATGTCAGATGGTCTCACTAAAATGTCAGATGATCTTGACAGAGTTTATCAAAAGATCATCTGACCTTTTAAAACATCTCAAGATCAACTGAGGTCCAAATTCTTTGAATATATTATTAATCAATTCACAATATATTAGTCCTAACTTAACCTCTAACACACAAACACATTAATGTATCTGAAATGCATTCTCAATATATTTCATATTGCTAATTTTAACTCTCTAATTCTAATCACCTAACTTTCTAACACTAATCCCTAATCATTAATTAATTATGAATAGATTCTTCATGAATTTATAATGAATTATTAATGAATTATACAGTCACAATTTCAATTTCTTGCTTGTTAGCTTCACAAAAAACTTTAATTTATTGAATTAGTGTAAGATCATCTGAGATTCTGAATGCAGATTGAATGATCTCATTAAAATCTTAAATGATTCTACACTAATTCTGAACTTTAAGGTTTTTTACAGAGCTAACAAGCAAAATACTAAACTTAAGATTGTGTAATTCATTAATAATTCATTATAAATCTATTAAGAATCTATTTGTAACTAATTAGTGATTAGAAATTAGTGTTTAAGAGTTAGATAATTAGAATTAGAGGGTTTGAGTTAGCAATATGAAATATATTATGCATGCATTTCAGATACATTAAAGTTAGAATTAATTAATTCAGAATAGATTAGTAATATATTCAAAGAATTTGAATCTTAATTGATCTTGAGATATTTTAAAAGGTCAGATGATCTTCTGATAAACTCTGTCAAGATCATCTGACATTTTAGTGAGATCATCTGACATGTGTGGTCGAGGAGGTTTTAGTGAGACCATCTGACCTGTGTCCCGCACTACCTTACACATACCTACCTTACCAGGTAAGAGTAGCAGCACTAAGACATCAACACGTGCCGCACCATGTGACTCGGATGTAGGTCTGTGTACAATCTATACTGCCAATGCGTTCTATTGGTCACGGTGACTCTAGTTGAACATCCTTTCGTCATCCATTGTTTAATCCTCCCTGTCTTCGACCATTCATTGCCATTGCTCGCCAAAGAACTCGAGCAGAGTCTTATAACCGCGAGCGTACTCCTCCTTCACACGGGGATTGGACAAATCGCCGCGCGCCGCCATCCAGCCATGCACTTGGTCAGCAAAGGTCTCAACGTGGTGTGGCACCTTTAGCTTGCTCTCAAACTCCTTGACTGTATCGGCAGGGTCTTCACCAGAGGCAAGTAAAATATATGGCACCGAGATCTTCTCCGCCCCTGTGGGGTCGATCAAGGCTGGATGAGCTGCGGCGGCAACAGTGAATGGGTTCGAAGAGGCAGATGTTACCTGCTCTACCACCTTGCCGCCCCAACAGTACTACAACCCTCCCGGTCAGTGGATTTGCGAGACAAAAGACGTATCTCAAAGATCGATCAACTTACGCCGAGGATGCCCCAGGACTTGATGGAGGGATTGGCAGCCCGCAAAGCGAGCCAAAGACGCACAACTCGGAGACCTTCGCGCTCACGCACCGTTGGCAGGGTGCGCCAGAATCTGTCTCAGACGATGTCAGGCATCGCAGCTTATGGGCTCGACAACGCTCGCACGCTGCGCGAAGAGGAGCGGTGGTGGTCCTGTTCATCTTGAATTGAACTGCTGGCCGCAACGGTGACAGATGCACTATTTTAGTAGATAATGGTCATGGCTGACTGGACCAAGCCAAGTATCGTTCCTCGTATCCATTTACGGCGCAGCCGTACACCTGCGCCAAAGCAATCCCTTCAAGGCTGGGATCCTCGTGCAGCTATCTTTAATTAAGGATCTGACGTGTCAGCCTGTGCCGTGTTAGTGATGGCACAGTAGACGTCTGCCCTTGGGCAGTTCTAGTGTCAGTCAAGCGCGTGAAGTCCTAACTGGCCCCCTCATTCAACAGGTGAGGGCAAGGAACGTTGTGGAACCCCCTTGAAGTATAAGGCATCCACAATTGCCAAAATGGTGCCATTACCGCGAAATAGTTTCACGTAGGTCAACAATATTAAATGTCAAAATCAGGATCCAGGGCCTGTTTGCCTCGACCTCTCACCGCTCGCTGCCGTACTTCAGCCCTGTATACCCAGGTAGGCCTAAGCCTTAGTTTCCGTACAATCTGCGGATATTTCTTAGGTGGCTTACCCTTGGAGCGCAGTTTCGAAAAAGAAAGTAAGGTAAGCACCTTCACCTTAAGCTGACCCTTTTACTTTGTAACGAGCCGTCTTCAAGCCTGTGCTAAACGTTTAGTGCTGTTAGTGCTATTCGTCCTAATAAAGGATCTAAGCTCTACGACTAACAAAGGGGACAGCGAGAGCCATCTAACCAATCATATATATGATAATCATATACTAAGGCACAGAGCTTATTTGGTGATCGTCCGACCGTCCGGGGATCCTCCCTTGCCCTACAGGGCGACGGACGACGGATGGTCTGACACCATCCGACCATCCGCCGCCTGCCGCCGCCTGCCCCCACAACCCCACAACATCACTTCACTCTCCTCCGAGCTGAGGTCTCCTGTCCGTTTGGGGCACAGATGTCCGCCTTGGCTCATATTACCAGCGGATCTAAATGACCCCTCGAATACGAATCGTACGATGCTCCGACATGTCTTCTCCATGCTACGGAGCCGGCGCATTTCCTCCTTTCCTCCCACTCTGGAGTCTTCGCACAGGTTTTGAGGACTTGTATTGTTAATAATATTCACTGAGACTACCACCAGCACTTTTGCTTCGATGCCCACTTACCTTTCTCTATGCTTAAAGAGTCATCCTCTAGCCGCAAAGCTTTTCAGCTTTTCAGCCCTAACTTTGCTCTCAGCTTTGCCTCATTTTCGCATTTCGCATCTAAATCACTTGCAGCGACGGTATATCCAACACGTTTCAGGCCATGTCGCTGACATCCAGCAGCATCGCTCTTGAGGCCGCACTACCCAGCAACGCTGATAACATCGTTGACTGGGACGGGCCAAATGATGCAGCCAACCCCATTAATTGGCCCAGCCGCAAGAGATGGGCGCATATTATTCTAGTTGCCATACTCGGACTTATTCCGTAAGTATACGTCGTTTGATGTCTCGTATTCTCTACTGACATGAGCATATTCCCTGTAGAAATATGGCTACAACTATGGTTGCGCCCGGTATTGATGGTGTGCTGGCCGACTTCAACGTCAGTTCCTCAGCCGTCAGCTCTCTTGCTGTTACCATCTTCTTACTTGGCTTGGCTTTGGGACCCTTGTTACTTTCCTCCATGGGAGAGGTATACGGTCGCTTACCGGTATACCATGTTGCCAATATAGTGTTCATCGCCTTCATGATCGGCAACGCGTTGAGCAAAAACATCACGCAATTCATGGTCTTTCGCTTCATCTCAGGCTGTGCAGGCGGCATGCCGCTGGCGATGGGTGGCGGGACTATTGCAGATGTTACCCTGCCGGCAAAAAGGGGCTTCGCCACCGCATTGTTCAGTTTAGGGCCGTTGGCAGGACCAGTAAGTTGACATTCCCCCCATCCTCCTCTTATTGATGCCGAATACTGATCTGTATCCAGGTGCTCGGCCCTGTTATCGGCGGTTTTATTGCAGCTGGTAAGGGCTGGCGCTGGACCTTCTGGCTGCTGGCCATCCTCGGCGGCGCCGTCGAAACCGCGACCCTTTTGGTGATCCGCGAGACATCTCCTAAGATCCTCCTCGAGCGCAAAACGGCTGGTCTTCGTATTTCCACGGGCGATGCGCGTTTGAGATCCAAACTTGCCCACAAGTTAACCCCACAACAGGTCCTCGCTCAGGCCTTGGTTCGTCCTACCATGCTTCTGATCCGCTCGCCTGTCGTATTGGCTCTGTCCCTATACGCTGCTTTGGTCTTTGGGGTGATATACCTCCTGTTTACCACCTTCAACGGCGTATTCAGGGGCCAATACGGATTCTCTGCATCTATATCAGGGCTTGTCTACCTAGGGCTGGGCATCGCGTTGGTCCTGGGCGTGGTCATTTTCGGCGCATTGAATCCTCGGATCCAAGCAGCGCGCATGAAGGCCGATGGCGTAGACAAGCCCAAGCCTGAGTACCGCCTCCTGCTCATGATCTGGCTCAGCCCCTGCGTGGCCCTGGGCCTCTTTATGTATGGCTGGACGGCATACTACAAGGTGCATTGGATCGTGCCTATCATCGGGAGCTTCTTCATTGGTCTTGGAGCCTATTTCGTTCTTGTAAGTTCATTTTCATGGTGCTACGATGCGTATTAAAACTCGACCTAACCTCCACCAGATGCCCACGCAGCTCTACCTCATCGAGCTATTCGGCTCCAAAGGTGCCGCTTCCGCCCTGAGCGCCAACAATGTCCTGCGATACATGGGCGGTACGTTCCTGCCGCTGGCTGGGCCGAGTCTGTACCGGGCGCTGGATTACGGCTGGGGCAACACTTTGCTCGGCTTCCTCGCGCTGTTGTTCGCCCTGCCTCCTGTTCTACTCTACAAGTACGGCGAGCGGCTTCGCGCGAAGGAGGCTGTCGTGCTCTGAGTGGGCTTAAATATGGAGAGATGATACTGACGTGTTCCTATCAGTGGCGGGATACGGTCATTGGGCAAGCTTCAGACTGAGGATCTAATTTGGTCTGCATTGATCATGGGCAGAACGATGAGGTGCCTGAGGGTACCGTATCATTTTAAGTGCTGAACCTATCGTATACGATCAACTTCGCACCTATTTAGTGCGCCAGAAATACCTCCGTAGTATTGGGGAAAAATGGAAGATGGAGTCAAGGGAGAGCAGAGAAGAATGAAGAAGCAGCGGAAGCAAAAAGTCAGGAATACTTTTGGATAAGTATCGCAATCTGATTTTGTGCATGGCGTTCCGATGGCCTGCTGCATGGCGTCAAATATGAAAAGGGAGTGACACAGCGCGATAGACCTCTTTACAGAGTATACAGGTCCATTATAGCAGGCCCGAGGCCAGTGGACAGAAACGATGGCGAACCAAATGAATTAAGCGACCCCAAGAACTCCAAATCTCCTTCAGTGTGGTGTGGTTGTCGCTTATGGCTCTGCCGCGACATCTGTCCTCTAGCCTCGGGCACCACCAAAAAGGGTTACGTAATCCTCGCGGGACGCAACCCTGCCCGATTCTGCCACTGTTTACTTCCCGTTAGTGCATCACTCGCAGTTACCCACGCTCGCGCCAAGATCTGTGTGTATACTGTTCTCAGGAAGTAACAATCTCCCATGATTACACGACCACGGGAAGGATTCGTCTCACTATATTCACGTTTGGAAATCACCATCTCAATGGCCGTCACTGCTCCCGAATCGACGGGCATCGCAACTACTTCGTACGAAACGCGCATCGGTCCCTCTTGCACTGGCGCCGACTGCCCCCATAGGACACAGGATGAGAGTCTCATTCTCTTCCAACCGCATCTTCTATCCAGGACACCGCGCGGATGGGAGCGCGCTCCCACCAACGCCTTCACGGCGCGGTTGAAAGGCCATAGAGTATGGAAGCGATACAATCTACGTTCTGACCGTCCTACAAGTACTGGCGCGGCTCCAGCGTCAGAGATCTCCGGTCCAGAAGATGTGCCGGAGGGGACCGGGCGAGCAGTGAAAAGACTTCGTGTGGGCGAGAGGCTGGTGCCTGCACTTGAGCGACCTGGGACGGATGGGTGGTCTTATGTTGGCACACTATGGGGAAGGAGCGCGGAGGATAAGAAACGTAGGAACCGCAAACACTGCGAGCTAGTATAAAGTATCCACTGACATTGAGGGACATAAAAGGCAAGATCGCGTCGCGGCGAAGTGCAAGGCACGATGAGCTATCGAGGGTCTCACCCATAGACGAGGCTGTTAGCAAACACGAGGGAGGATCCCATGGCGCGCAAGGAAATGTCACTGAGGACGGATTGTCAAGTCACTTACCGCAACTCAGTGGTGAAGGAGAGCACAGCGCAGGACCAGTTTCGGTGCAGGCATCCGTCATTACACTTGACGACGAGACCGTGGACTCTACTACGCTGTTCAACCCCCGTGCAAGAAGGCTCAGCGGACCTAAAACCAAGCTGACGGTACAACATGCCACAAAGATTGTCAAGAATGGTCGTCGTGCCACCGTTGCTGGAAGAATGGAGCTATTGCGGACGCCTTGCAAGGGATCAATCAGCCCGGGCTATCGAACCCATCCGAAGTCAGCGGCAGACAAAGCAAAGAGAAGAATCTCGTCCCTTGTGTTCGCACAAGACCGAGTGCGAGTAGCTTGCACCACAGAGACTGCAGGAGACGATCCTGCTACAGGCATGAGCGGAAGGAAGGAGATGCAGAAGGGCTCGGCTGAGGAGGCAGCATCCTCAGAAACACAAATCTATAACACGCCAGTCACCTTGATTCCTGAGCAAGATTGCACCAGCAGTTCCGGATCTGTGACCGAGAGTCATGGCTGTGACATCTCACCACCATTGGGAAATATCCCCTCTGTTACCTTAGATGCCTCCATGTCCGAAGTACAGGCCTCTGCCTCCGTCACGGAACCATGCGCGGGAGCCCGACTAGGAAGCCGGCTCAGTGACGATACAAAGATGCTGAAAGACTTCCTCGATCGAGTCAAGGCCAAAAAAGCGGCCATGGGTGCCGATATGTCGGAGACAGTCCGCCCAGTCTCACCATCACCACCAAAGTCGCCTCGCCGAGTCCTTGCAGCTGTCGACACCAACCTACCCTCGCCGAGAAGGTCACAGGAAATCGCCAACAGGCCTGGCACCCCGCCCGGAAAGCACATGATGGAAGCTTCCGACCTCGACGAACTCGACGACGGTGCGGTCGAGTCCACGTCGTTCAGGCGGAGCGCCAGGGTCCGCCCGCCTGCACCTCCGAAACTGGCACGCGGGACACCGAGTCTCATCCCCGTCCGTCGTCGGAACGGTCCGGAGCCTGTGGTGCTGCCCAAGTCGATTGCGCAAGAGCTGGCGTTCATCACACGGGCCAATACCCGGCGCAACAAGGGCCGATCCAAGCCTGCGGATCTGACCCTCTTGGCTCTGGCAAAGGAAGCGGCGCCGTTGAACGCTCCGGAGAAGGAGGTGAGAGAAGGTGCCAAAAGGGTGGCTTGGGACGAGACGCTTGTTTATCACTTGGAGGGGGTGGCCAAACAGGAGGAGGAGATGGGGAGGCCGAAGATGCGGAGGCTCAAAGGGCTTGGGACGGCAAACGGGACGCCGGCGGCGAGGAAGGAGGATGCTTCTATACTTCCGCATCCTCCTGGCAGTTTGGGTCATAAGAGGAAGGAGAGGACGCAGGCGTGATTGGATACAGAATGCCGCAGAACTACCCTGTTAACAGCGCTTTTCGCAATATGAAGGACTCAATCTCCGCTTTACGGGGACGTTACATAGTTACTGAAGGTTCTCGAATGGATGGTGCAAATTACACCGACTTTGCCCGGGCCAGGCTTCGATGCCGAGCTGCACCGTCGACCATGGCTTGACCTGCGCTTGCAACTGACATGCAGTGATGATGGTTAAGCGCACAACATTATTACAGGAGGGCAGACTCAGCAACACCGAGAGCTCGGATGTCTTTCACAGCAGCATTTGCATGAGTTATCGTGATACTCTCGTCTTCCTTGCCAGGATGCACGACGGCTGCACACTAACGCTCTCGCATCTGGCAGGCTATCTTTGATGCCAGCTGGCAGATTAATAAGGTACAGTCTCCGCATCGGTGTCGCGCACAACTCGTGGAGATTGTAACTGAATTTGGTCCCACCGTTGCTTTTGGTAGTTGTGCCGTACTTGTCTGGTAGTTGTCTGTGCTTGAGTATATGTGCACCTCTTCAAGTTAGAGCCCAACAACTTCATCCCATCCATCGGAAAGAAATATGCCAAGGCTACATTATTGATGACCCTTATGTACGTCGTACGCGGTGACTTAGCTGCCGTTTCTCAGCAGAACTTCTCTCGTAAAGTGTATTGAAATTCCGTTCACGTGGTGTCTATCCAGTGGTGAAGGATATTTTGATTATGTAAATCCTCCCCGCCTTCCAGCACCATCACCATTTTTCCCAAATGAACTGGACTGGACTGGACTGGGCTCAGTCCAACAGGACTCTCTCCGCTCTATATGCTCCATTCCGCTCTACCTAGCTGACCAGATGACCGAATGACTCTTAATATCCCGCTGCTATGCGACTTTTGGTGGCCTCGGAGGATCATTTAGGCTTTTCGCATCTCCAAATTTTCAGTTATCGCTGCAACGGAAGCTTCCCGCCGTACGAAGCTTCCACTTTTTTGTCAGTCCGATAGTGTATTGCAGAATAGTACTGTAATCACCTGCACTATTTGACTCTTTCGCAGTCGTTGTCGCTTCTTCAATCCCTCACCTCAGAACATCCCATACCGCAGTGTCCTTATCAGACTTTCATTTCAGTCTCCCTGCGGGTGGCGTTGCCTCCTCATATCGTCCGTGCATACCCTTCGTATAAGCGCGTCGCATCGGCCGGAGCGTTTACCCCAGAGTACTCCGTACGTTGCAGCTCGTTACCTTCGAGCGCAAGCATCCCCATACTCTTCTTGGATTCAGAAGCATCACAGACAGCCGTACGAGTAACATCCTCACGGACGCAAGTCTTGACTCCATACCACCTCCCTGCTCGAAACATGGCTGCTTCAGTCAGCCTGTCGAGGGCCTCCGGTGTTATTGTTACTTATGTCGATCCTGTCCAAACGTCCGTGTTCGATGCTCGCACCTCCGAGAACGCCCGCCCACATAACCCGTGCAACGAATGCCCTCGAGAAGTCGACTTTTCTGGTACAAGTCCAGCGAGCAGTCGCAGCTCATCCCCCTCGTCAATACCTCCGTTTCTTCAAGCTGAGGATCGCAGAGGGTCCTACTCATGCGTGAAGGAAGACGACTGCGGTACGTCTTAGTTTCCGCCCTCTCGCCACTGTGGTTGGAAGCTTAACACCGAACCGAGCAATTCACCTAATCCTTTGCTAACGTACTTGGTGGGATAGGGACAGCACAATCTTTCGTCGTATCCAAACTTTCAGTCCTACACCTTGCAAACGCTGTTGAAACGCCTCCGCCGCAGACCGAGTTCCAGTTACAGAATACGGCAGCTCCGTTAGACATGCAGTCTTCAACCATTTGCTGCTCATGTGGAGGTGTGCAGGGCTGGCAGTATACTCAATCGTTCGTGAAGAGGAAGAGTAAAAGCTATGTGGATCTGAGACTGCTAGCTGGTAGCCGAGGTCGAGATGGACAGCAGGATTGGGAATGGGCGAAGAAACCGAAGCTTCAACAGGTGGTACCGGCACGTATTGCAGAGCCCCCGATCAGTCCACCGGGTGTTTCGCTGCTGGAGAAGCTTCCGGCAGAAATACTTGGTGAGAGTGGTGGGCACCCTAAAGGGCAAACGGAATGCTTATGAATCTCAGACCAAGTCATATCTCAGCTAGTACTCGACTTACCCTCGGATGGGTATACTCCGCGAAACGTTGACCTGCTGTCGTGTCTCCAGACATCACGCACTCTCAATACGCACACAAGGATCGTTCTGAACCGTAATGTGACTATTCCTCATTCGACCATTTTCTCGAAATTTCTTGGACATTTGGAAAGAAATCCATCACTTGGAGCGGTCGTGCGAAGACTTGACCTCTCGCATTTCACATCTGTTGGTCTAGGACGTACACGACAAATGAACTCGGAAATCCAAAACCTGACCGCCAAAACCCTCCTCAAATGCCTAGACCTAACACCTCAGGTGCAAGAATTCCTTGTTCAGGAGAACATTGACGACGATATTGATGAGGCAGTGTTGCAAAAGTTGCTGTGTGCCCTTCCAAACTTGCGTGCTCTGGACTTTTGTGCATCTTCCTCATCTCGATTTACCGAGGCTTTTGCTGCGGTCGTCTCTCCAGCCAACAGTGCGCTACCAGCAGCCTTGGGTCTGAGAAGATTGTGCTTCCACGAGTGTAATACATTACCAGCTGCCAGCCTCGAGACACTTCTTTCGAGGCTACCGTTGCTGACGCACTTGGACCTTGGCCGTACCCGGGTCACGGACGCTGCACTGGCGTCAATACCAGAGGAGGCGCGATTGACCCACCTCAATCTCAGCAAATGTACCCAAGTTTCCGGTGAAGGCGCGGTGAATTTCTTAACCACACACGCCGCGGTTAAGGATACCCTCGTGTATCTAAACCTCTTCTGCGACACCTCTCGGTTCCGACTCCTGCAGCAGGCCAATGTCGAGGCATTGCTTCCGAGATTACCGCGCACTCTGCGCTCGCTGAGTCTTAGCGGAGCCAAAATAACAGCCGATCATCTTCCTTTAGTACTGCCCCTAACGAAGCATCTGGAGGAATTAAGTTTGGGATACACTGATCTCACAATGAAAGACCTCAACTCAATCTTCGTACCAGCATGTTCAACCAACGACAGCATATCTCTAGAGGAACTGAATTGGATACCGCACACGCTCCGCTATCTCGATCTCACCGGCATACCTTCGGTGACGCAAGCAAGTCTGTTCAGTAGCTCTTGCGTGCTGCTAGCAACGGCGACTGCACCGCTCGAAGTGCTTGAGCTCAACGACAAGATCATTTCATCTCTTCGGGGACTGAAGAATACTAACAAACGCCTCGGCTGGGTTGTGAAAGACCTCGGAAGGCGAGGGTGGTACGTCCGGGAACCGCCGCAAGATCCGAGCCTTCGGGACCACGGGAAGAGATGGTGGAAGATGGGTGCCATGTGGTGGGGGATGAGAAAAGTGCCGGTCGCTTGGGGCGAGATTGGTGGATTGTACGGGCATTATATGTTTAAGAAGTGAAGACCATGTGGGAGAATTGCGAATATTTGATCTATCGCCAACAATCGCCACGGGCAGGAGATTCTCAAGACTCTAGTCATGTTTCTTCAGAAACTCGGCCCCGCCACACGACCGGTGACAGTAAGGGTAGAGTGGTGGGCTGCCGACCTTGCAGTGGTTGGAGACTGGACTATCTGGACATATATGGGGGAATTGGAACCCTTGGGGGGATTGCAGGTCATTAATTTACGAAGATCATCTTGGCTATGTTGTTCGATCTTTACAAGGGAGTTTGAAAATCAGCGAGGCGCGCAAAATCAGGTCTGAAAACTGTAAGATGTTCAACGGCGCATGTACGATGTTGTTTTCTAGCACTTGGCTGTCATGTCACTGTATTTTAGGCGCAGGAAATATTCATATCTGTTCTTCATTCAGAAGTGCAATTCAAAGCATCCTGCCAAGCAACATAGCGGAGAATCAACAGTCAAGGTTGACGGCTGGGGTATATATTGGTATCAAAAAGATTGGGGGTATACATGCATAGACTAACTTCACCTCACACTAGTAGTAGAACTTCCCTATAGCACGACACAGAGGGAATAGAATTCTCCTAATGTCACTTGAAAGTTGTATCACACAGATGCATAGCAAAACTTGTTCTCAGTCTTTCAAGTATGGCACCACTAATAGGCTCGGCGTCATACAGAAAGAAAGATGGCAGCCTGGCGCTGTCAAAAAACCTACGATCAGTCTCGTGGAAACCTACAGCTCCTGGATCTTCACCTGTTCTGGATATCCCAATTTCCACCATTACTAGTGAGACTCCTACTCGGCGACAAGAGCCTTGGTCTCAGGATGCTGACATCAACCACGAGATCTCCAGCAAACCCCTGCCAGCAGCCCGAAGGTGATGCTGAAGATCTTCGCCCAAGCACCCGGCACAACGGCTCCAGAGACGCATGTCTTCTCTTTCACTTCATACTCAACCGCTCGAGCAGAGGCCGACGCGATCAAAGATGCGCTCAGCGCCGCCATCCAAGCTGCCAAGTCGGGCACGGCCACGCCGGCGGCGGGCGGAGGGGCGGGGGGAGCTTCGGCCGCTATGGCCATTGCGAGCGCGCTGGCATCTACGCCGGGAAGTGGCCGGGATCTGAATACTTGGTACGACGACGTGAGGCTGAAGTCGGATGTGGAGCTACAACAGTCGCTGCTGAAGGCGGACCCTCCTTTGTCCAAGACTTTCATGGAATCTTTGCGCACCAAGCCAGAGTCCATCACCCATTCTCAATTCACGTCGCAGTTTTGGTCTACAAGAGTACATCTGTTACGTGCACATGCGATTGAGAAGAACCAAACCAGAGGGGCATACAATGTCCTCTCGACTATCAAACCCAAGACCGTGGACAATGCCGTCCGGTTGAGTATCAGCAAGGAACAAATCCAATTAATCTTCAACCAACACCCGCTGGTAAAGCGTGTGTACGATGAAAACGTGCCCAAGCTGAGCGAGGAATCCTTCTGGTCACGATTCTTCCAGAGCCGGCTGTTCAAGAAGCTCAAGGGAGAGAAGATCGGCGAGAGCGACCCCACCGACCCCGTACTGGACAAATACCTGCGATACGACGAGGATGCCGCGCTCAACAAGCGCCTCCTCAGCGCTCACGTCCCGCACATTATCGACATCGAAGGCAACGAGGAAAACCACAGCCAGCGGAAAGGCAACCAACCGGACTGGACCATGCGACCCGCTTCGGCCGACAAAGTGCCCATCATCCGCACCCTCAACACGCTCAGCGAAAATATCATGGCCAACGTCGCCCCCGCCGACGTCGACCCATCCCAACCCATCGGCATGGACGAAGAGACCTTCAACGAGCTCGCCCTACGCGACCTCCAAGGCGACGCGGAAGAGAACCGCATCATCCTCCGCATCAGAGACCAAAACCGCTTCTTCTCCGACTCCGACAACAAGGACAACAACGACCTCTTGGCGGACGCCCGTCTCTACGCCAAACAAGACCCGAAGAAAGTCCTCTCCCTCCTCCGGGAAGACCTCAAACCCGACGACAACGACGACGGAGCCCGCCTCAACCTCGACCTCGCCATCGGCGTCGACCTCGACAGCGACACCGACGACGACAACCCCACGCCCAAACCCACCCACGTCGGAAGCAAATCCCGCCTCGCGAGCGCAACCGCCCAGATTCTGTCCGCGATCCACCAACGCCGCTCCCAACAAACCGACGACGACGCCAGCGCATCCAACCTCTCCGCCACCATCCCCACCGATCAACCCCCCACCTCCACCTCGACCTCAACCTCAACCCTCTCACCCCCCCTCTTCGACCGCCTCTCTCTAACGCACGCCACGACGACCGAATTCCTGCACCACTTCTGGGCCGCCTTCCAGAGCGGCGACGCCGACCGGGCCGGCGAGGTCGCCAAGCTCGTCGAGTCGCTGAGCCGGGCCATGGATCGCATCCGAGCCGTGGCGGACGACGCCGAGGCGGAGCGCGCGGCTGAGGTCGAGAGCGCGAGGAGGCACGTTAAGGAGGTGTATGAGCGGACGGGAAGGAAGGTCCGGGTGCGGTTGGAGGAGGTCGGGGGTGGGAGGGTGGTGGTTGAGAGGTTGATGGCGCCCACGGTTGGGGCGATTGAGGTTGCGGTTGGGAGGTATCGGGGGGCAGTGGGGGGTGGGGAAGGGGGTGGGTGAGTGGATGGATGGATGGGGGTTTTTTTTTTGGGAGAGGGGCGTGCATAGGGAACTGGCGTTGTGGTGGGTGGTGGTGTTATGGAGCCGGTGTCGTCAGGAGTTTGGGGATTTTACGAAAGGGCTCACTCGGACGGTCTAGGATCCCGGCGTTGAAGTCGGAGGGACGGAAGCGCCGAGCAGAGTAGAAGACGGAGAGTTCGTGAAGCGCTCTGCTGATATCGGCAGAACAACAGCTCGGCAATGTCGAAGGAATGGAATTGGAGAGCGTTGTTTACAAGAGAGAGACTACTAGAAGACAATGCCCAAAAAAAACTACAACGACGCTGAATGCAAATGCCAAGAGACAACAACCTAAAAAGCAGGCTACCCAACCCTCCGCTTTCTCCGAAGCCAACGACGGGGGTTTTGATGTCGCACGCAAGCCAACCCTGCCGCACAGACGAGAGCAAGCAGTCAAGGCACCAGAGAACCCAGCGCCAACAGTCGTCCCTCACTCACACATCCGGCTTTTCCAATAACAACCACACCAACCCTCTCCACCCCGCCATCCCGAGCCACAGCGCCAACGAAAACCAACCCCCTTCCCTTCCAGAACTAACCAACCAACCAACCCCATCACGGCACATACCCGCCCAACCCCTCCCCCACCCCCGCGCCCCTCCTCCCCGCCGCCCTCCCGCCAGACCCCAACACCGACCCCACCTCCACCACCCTCACCGGCCTCGCCATCTCCTCACCACTCCCAGGCCTCTCCACCCCACAACAGCCCACACAAACCATCTCGCAGAACCCCTCCCACCGACTCCTCCGATCCGCCACCTCATGCCACCCACCCGCCTGCTGCGGCGTCCCCGTAGCAGGGCCGAAAACCCGCGGCGTCGAACCCGACCCGCCACCGCCACCGCCGCCAACGCCGCCAACGCCAACGGGCCCGACACCACCCCGGAACGCCGGCTCGGCGCTCAAGGCGCGATGGTAGAGGTCCGTGGCGGACAGGTCCGGGTCCGGGTGCGGGTACGAGAGCGCCGAGGAGGGCACAAAGCGGCGCGGGCGTCTAGCGCGCGCCGAGCGCGGCTCTCTTCTTCGGACGGGCACGGACCTCGACTCCACAGCCCGTCTATCGCGGCTTTCTTCTCCTTCGCGGCCGAGCCCCTGCCCCCCGCCGACGACAGTCGCACTCTTAGCATTAGCATTAGCAAGCGACGCGTTGTGAAACGGATGAGCCGCAATCCCCGGCGCGGCAAAACGGCCCGTATGTCCGCTCTGGGTCGGCACCCAGCGGGCGCGGACGACGGCGGTGGGGCTGCGGGCGACGACGCCGCGGGGGAGGCCGACGGTTTGCGTGCCGTTGGCGGGGTAGTGGCTGTGGTTGTGGCGGCTGAAGAAGTCGCGGAAGCGGAAGGGCGTCTCGATGCGGTAGTTGTGGGCGGCGCGGGAGCCGAATGTGGGGAGGCCCGGTGGGGTCGGCATGCGGTGGGGTGGGGGGGCGGTTGGTTCGTTGGGGTTGGCGGGGGCGTGGGCGTTGGCTGGAGGGTTGTGGGTGTGAGGGTGGGAGGTGGTGGTCGTGGAGGTGGAGGTGGAGCCGGAGCCGGAGCCGGAGCCGGAGAGGGGCGAGCGGCGCCGACGGAGACGGAGAGGCAGGTCGTCGGCGCTGAAGGAGTGTTTGTGCTGCGCGAGGAGGAGTGGGGACGGTTTCGCGCGGCGGGGGGTGATACCCCGGTCGCGAGACGACCTTAGCTGCGGCAGCGACGCGACGGCCCGCAGCGTCGCGACGCTCTTCTGCTCCGCGATGGTCGCGAGCGGCGTGCCGGTGCCGAGCCAGGCGTCCCTGGCCGCCGCCGCCGCAGTCGCCACCGCCACGACGGGCAACGATGACGACGCGTTGCCGCCGTCGGCCTCACTCGAACCACCACCACCAGATGGCCGGCCGGCCGAGACGCGCTTGAGGGCGGGCGGAGGGTCCGCGTCGAGTTTCTCGAGCGCGCCGTGGTGCAGGTAGAAGGCTTCGAAGATGGAGCTGTGTGCGCTGGGGTCGCTCTCGGAGGAGTCGAGGTGCGGGTGGAGGGTGCGGAAGGAGACGGGGCGACGGAGCGGGTGGGCTGGGAGCGGCTTGGCGGTCGGCGATGGGGTGGGTGCGGTAGGTGGGGAGTTGGTTTGGCTTGAGAGGGGTGTGCGGAGGGGCGTCGTGGTGGGCGTGGGCATTGTGGGCAATTCTTGGGTTTGATTTGGTTGATTTAGTTGTATGGATGCTGGATATTGTGGGGAGGCGGATACAGGGTATCGAGATGCGGATAAGGTCACCGATGGTGGGTGTTTGTTGGAGTGGACATTGTGGAGAGCACGCGTGTTCACTGCAATGTGAACTTGCGCTTGAGGGTCTGTTTGCGAGAGATTTACAGATTAGGAAGGCGCGTTGAAGCTGCAACAGCTCTTGCTTGATCCATCATGAGGGTAGACCTTGCCAAAGCTACCTCGAAGAATGTATTCCCGCACGTCGAATGGAAGCATGACTAGGTAAGAAACGGCTCCAGATACCAGTTGAAGGTGTTTCCATCGTAGGGAAGCTTGGCCACTTTCTTTCAATACCAAGGAGGACTCCACATCTTCTAGTTTCGTAGCAATCAATTATATATGTGTTCAAGCACGTGGAGCCTGGTATAAGGAAGAAGAATTCGGGAACAGTTCCACCTCTGATCATATGCGTCGCCGATATGCCATGGATGAATCAAAATATCAACACAGGTTAAATACACTTGTGTGGGCCAAAACCGCTGAAAATGCTCCGAGACTAAATATCGCTACCCGATCCCAACGACGTACCGCCTTTAAAAGCGGCCACAGACTCCATGCTTGGCAGTTCAGAACACATTCGATAGACCCTGCTCAGAAAAGATGACGACTCCAATGCCTGGTGTTGTATCTGAACGAAGAGATGACAGCAGATATAAGATGGACTCTTGGCTAGCGCTGTATAGTCTTGATCCACGCACCCATGTATGTCAGCACAGGGGCGGCAACCCTACATACATCAGTCGCTATGCCACCAGACCGATCAGGTATGTGAAAAAACACAACGTCACGCTATCAAAATCCGAGGGCTGAACTATGCGCGGATCGGACTTTCAGTGCGTAGTCATGCTTTGACTTAAACCCGACTTGCTAGGTATCTGATCTCTCCGCAGACTCCTCACCATATTCTCGAGCTTTCGGCGCTCGTCCTGCTCGGCCTGTTTGCAAATGTTAGCATGCAAACTCTGCCATACATAAGAGGTTTCACGCACTCTCAACGCTCTGGTGTTCTCCGCCCTGGTGTCCCTCATCATCTTCTTGAATTCATTCTTCAGCACCATCGTGCTTGTCGTCTCGCCAGGCCCACCGTCTCTGCCTGAAGCCCCCGGCATCTTCATACCAAGCCACTTGACCTTCTCATCACTGAGTTGAGTCTCCAGAGCCTCGCATCTATCCCTCAACCCATCGATCACGCTCTCCAACTGTTCGCGCTCCTTCTCGAATTCGATATTTGACTTGATCAAGCCTTCGTACTCGGCAATTGTCTCCGTGAGTTCGCTCCGTAGTGTTTCTATCCGACTTTGCAACTCAACGCTGCCACTCTTCTCCTCTCTTCGTTCTTTGAGGAATGCAATTTCTCTCAGCAAGGACATGTTCCGCTCAACGAGCTCATCCAACTCCTTTTGCAGGGCTGGGTTTGCGGCGACTTCCGCTGCTCGTTGCGCTCGTGTACCATATGCGCCATCCAGTTCCGCCCTTGCAACTGTCACTTCGGTCTGCAGCCTCACGACTTCGCCCTCGAGCCTGTTCATCTCTGCTTGAACCATTCCGGCATCTCTCGTCTTTTGATCGACTTTTTCTCTCAGATTGTCTGCAACTTCCTCCACGGCTTCCTTCGATCTTAACATCTCGTCAAGCCGTTCCGTCAGTTCCTGGATCTTAGCCTCCAATCCTTGCATCTCGGCCCTTGCGGTTGTTGCATCATCTCTGATCTCATCATGCTTAATCTCCAGTCTGGAGATTTTCTCTTGCTTCAACCTTAATTCGATTGACATGCGTTCTTCGAGTTCCTTCCGAGATTCTCTCTCCGCCTTCAATGCATTGGCCTCGGTCATACTACCCTGCTGCTCCATACGGAAAGCCTCCTGCCGCGCAGCACTTAAATCGGTCGTCACACTGGCAAGTCCATCTTTCAGACCCTCCATTTCATGTTGTGCAGCATCGAGAATTGTCTGATTTCGTTGTAAATCCTCAGTAAGCTGAAGGACTTGGGCGTCCTTTTGCGCATCCGTCTTGGCATTCAACTCGCGCTGTTGCTGGATCTGTCGTGTTAAGATGTCTTTCTGCTCATGCAAGCCAGTGGCGCGAGTATGTAGTGCTTGAATCTTCGCGGGAAGACTCTGAAGGGAAAATCCACCGCCGGACACGGAGCCCTCATCAAGAAATGAACCTCGGTCATTATTGACCTGTTGTCCGCGTTGCCCGCTTCCAGAATCGCCAATCGCAACAATGTTCCAGAGGCTTTCGAGCACGGTCTCAGTTTGTTCGATTTTTTCTTGGTCTTCAATACTCCTACTAGGGAACGCATGCATTGCATTGATAAGGCCTTGCATATGCCGACCAACGGTGTCCAGGCCATCCTCTAGGTAGTCAATCTGCGCTTCCGCACTTTTCCGATCTAGCTCGGGAGGCGGTGAATTTGTTCGTGACTGATCTGGCGCTGTTCTCTGTATGAGTCCATAGAGCCGAGCGTTAAGGGCTTCCAATTTTCCCTCCGTCATGAAACTTGACGATTCGGCGTTACTCAAAGCTCTACGTCGATGACTATCAATCACCTGAAGGCCGCGTTCGAGGTCATCAAGCTGGGCTTGTAGGCTTGCCCCTGGCTGCTGGACGTCGCCATTGGTTTGACGCTTAGGCACAGTACTGTGGCTATGATCCCTATCAAGAGTTGATTTTGCAATGATGCTCTTTAAACGCTGGTTGAGGTCCTCGAGCTTCGTTTCCGTGGCTTGTATCGCTCGTGTTTGTTGGACGAAATCCGTATCGCTTGATGGTAAGGGACCGAGGGACGTGGTACGTGAATGTATGTCTGCTCTGCTGTTGCCGCTTGGATCATGGCCACCAGTCAAGTCATTCGACACATCAAGACTGCGGTAGAAGCTTCGTTGGTCAAAGTCGTCTACTCCATCGATAGAAGGGTAGCCTCCAAAGTCGACCGGATACATGCCTACAACTTCCGGAACGAGGGATGATACTCCTTCGCTCTGGCCTTTCTTTTGAACTCTTCTGTGTGTCATTTGTAATATCCCAGCCGTATGCTGTAAGAGCCGTCTTTGAATCTCCTGTCCACGCTTCTCCAACCTCCAGAGCTCTTGCGCCAACTCCTCGCACTTCTTCGCACTGGCGGAAAGTTCATCATCTGTCTTACTCAACAACTCACTGCTGGAACCTCTGCTCCCCATTATACTCCGTCTATGTTTCTTGACCGACCCTGGAGAGCTGGCCACGCTTCCGTCCACACCTTTCGTCGAGTATAGCCTATTGAGCGATTGCGCGGCATCTCGGAGTTTGCTCTCGAGAGTCAGTTTGCGCCTAGTCGCCTCAATTCTGGTTTCGAGGAAGGATTGTTCCCTTTTCAATTCGTCTACCTCTTCAAAGGATATTATGTCGTACCCCTGACTATCTCCGATGGCTGTCTCCATGAGTAGATGCATGGCCACAGGATCATCCACGTTCAGGAGGGCAGAGCTTCGTAACCTCGGTTTATTGAACTGAGTATGGTCAATCAATGTGCAGTTGTGACCCGGGGTATGCTGTTGACGTACGGTATCAAATCGTGACCGCTCTCCATTGGCGCTCTCCATTGGATTCTTATACCCGTCCAGCAGCACCTTGGAATGGGGCGAAGCTGCCCCTGATGCTGCTCCGTATCTCGAGCTCTGGCTGGAGCTATACGAAGGATGACGGCCACCGTTAGTAGTCATCGTGAACACCGGCATTCAATGTTGATTGATCTTATTGAGCCGTCAGTTCAACAGCAAACGGCAGGCATACGCAGCCACTTCCTGAAGGTAGACAGTTGCTCGTTACGCCATGAAAGATATGGCTGACTAATGGTTCAACATTAGGCCATCTTTCCGCCCGTATAGAGATTGTCAAAGATTACTCACCTAAGATGCGCAAGCTGAGATGAAGAATGTATTGCTCTGTGATCGCTGACAACGCAGATAATGCGTACAGGTTGCTAACGCTACATTATTCTTTTCTCGACGGCATGAGATTCGTTCCCGTGATTGGACCCTCCCGCGTACTGGACCTTTTGCGGGGCACTGTCAGGGACTCGTAATACTGCCCTGGAAGCCACGTGTAGTTATGTCACATGGAGCAAGCTTTCTGACTGAGAGCCCTAAGGTTACGAATTATCATAGAGGATACACACCTTAGGTGAGGTGTCTTCTTTCATATTGGTAGGGCCGAGGCTAGAGGACAGATGTCGCAGCAGAGCCATAATGAAGGAGGTTTGGAGTTCTTGGGGTCGCTTAATTCCTTTGGTTCGCCGGACCACGGCATCGTTTGCCATCATTTCTGTCCGCTGGCCTCGGCCGTAGCATTTAACATTTGGACTTGTCCATGATAATACTAAACAGAGATGCTTGCGGGCAAAGACTTCATTATACATGAATGGTGACGGTCATTACGTACGGAGGAACGACTGTTCTGACCCCTTTCCGTACATACCATTGCTCTAACGGGAGGCATCTTCCAGCAAAATACTATGTATTGGTCAACGTGTTAATACAATTTACATTGACACCCCAGGCTAGGACGATGCAGATATGCTACTCGTCATCGTCATCCTCCGCCTCCTCTTCATCCTTGGCGATGATCCGCGCTCTCCGTTCCTGTTCCTCCTTCTCGAGGTTCTCCGTCTGTGCATCTTGCAGGGCCTTGATCCGATCGGCAGGACCGGGCAGCTTGCCAATCTTGTCGGCAATCTGACCTCGACCGACCAAGCTGACCACGATACTGGCGCCGACGATGAAAGTCAGGACGAAGCGGTACGTGGAATACCACGGTGGAGTCCAACCCCGGACGGTCGCACGCGCATCCGCAAAGTACAGGAAGTTGAAGGCGAGGAATTGCGCGATGAGAGCATACTCCATAGGCAGGAGCATCGTAGGCCAAGCGACGGCGGGCGCGACCACACCGATCGCGTATCTTCTGTAACCCACATGTCCACCGTACCCCGCCCACTCGAGACCCCAATGAATGGCGCCGAGGAAGGAGAGAATCTTGTGTGACGGCCTATCAGTATAGATTGGGGTTATGGCAGGTACGGAAACTCACGACAGCGCCGTAACCGATTTGTACCGGCTCTATGATATGCAGCAGCAATTCCGCCGTTTTGCCAGACATCAGGAAGCCGCTGCCAGTCAACGCCGCATGATTGATATCCCATGCCAGGTAGACAGTTGAGAGCGATGTTGCAAGATACGGCAATACACCAGCCATACCAATGTACAGAGCTTCACGAGGTACTTCTGTCAACGCAAATGTATCCTTTATGGTTTTCTAAGGCACCCGGTAACTGTCAGTCTCACAATTGATATGGGCCAGCTAGATCTCCAGCCATTGCCCTCAGGCCAAGTTGGGGTGGGTACCAGGTCCTGTTTCACACCCGCGAGCATATCCGTCTCTTTTTCTGGTTCCTCCACGCCTTTTTCGGTGAAGACCCCGCGTACGGATGAATCAGTGCTGACCGCCTCCGGGTCAACCGGGATCTCAGTCTTCGCTATCTTATCCTCCCTCTTCTGATCGATGTGGTCGAATGCAGTGCCTGGGCCCGGGTGAGTCGATGCATATCTCTGTAGCGCGACCGCGAGGGGCTTTCGGGGATCTATGGCGAGGGCGGTAGGCCATTTCCCACCAAGAGAGCGAGAAGACGAGGTCAACTGAGCCGTGATGATTGTCGGAGCGAATGGTTTACGGGTGGCTGCTTGAGCGAATCGAGAAAGAGATTGTGTGATGGAGCGCGGAGCTCCGGATCGAATCATCTTGAGGGCTGCGCAGGAGCTGTCAGTCTCACTGACTTCACGTTCTATGAAGCCAATTGTGCGATAGTACAAGACCAGGCCGGACAGAAAAGAGGTACTAGTCCGATCGACGGTTCTCGAGAGCTGGTAATTGCCCGCACGTCGTTGTCGTGACCAGATCTAGTGGAAGGAGGAGTACTCACTCGTACTGTAGCTCGGATCCGACTTAGCTTCCAAACTACCCGTTTACCGTTGCAGTAGTGGGAGAATGAAGCGAGGCCGGTCAGTAAGGTAAGTACCTAGGTAAACATCAACTACGTCAACCTCCAGGGCTGCTGGTTCAAGCATACTACGAGGTAAGGTGCTATTATGTATGAACAAATACCGTACGTTTTCCTCCTCGAATATGAAATACGATACAAAATGATGGCTTCGGATTAAGGAGGTAGGCAGTGCAAATTGTCCCACTAAGAAATCCACGTGTGGAGGTATCTGAAATGTATGCACTTGTAACTTAATCGACTCCCCGCCATAGGTAAGGTATCGTACCTTACCTTACCTGAGCCCCACGACGCGTACTTTCTACTCCCAGCTCAGGGTCTCTTCCACTCGCGGCCGGTGTTGACTGATGCAGCTGCCGCAATAGCATGACTGTTATCACTTACTCTGCGCTACTTCCCAAAACCATACGTGTGGACAGAACCCCATCAAACGCAACAACCATCACGATCTGATGACGCCAACATCTTCCTCCTCAGTAGAATAAATCAGTTGAGGCATTTGAAGCTCCCGGCCTGGGTCACGGTCCGATTCAGGCATCATGCTCGAAGGTCTTGTTGCGACGTTGCTTAACCGCTTCTTGGGCATGTATGTGAAGAACTTCGATGCCAAACAACTCAACGTCGGTATCTGGTCCGGCGAGGTCAAACTACGGAACCTTGAGTTACGCCGCGAAGCTCTGGACCAACTCCGTCTTCCCGTCAACGTTGTTGAAGGTCACCTTGGTCAGCTGACTCTGTCGATACCTGTGTCGAATCTAAGAGGGAAGCCAGTCAAGGTCAACATCGAGGATGTCTTCTTGCTCGCGGCGCCCAAAGAGGATGCCGAATACAATGAAAAGGACGAGGCAGATAGAGCGCACGCCGTGAAGATGGAGAAGTTGGATAGTGCCGAGTTACTGAAGGAAAGGAACACGGAGGGACTCAGTCCAGAGGACCAGAAGAAGAATCAGAGCTTTATGGACAGCTTGATAACAGCAGTTGTGGACAACCTGCAAGTTAGCGTGAAAAATATCCATATTCGATATGAGGACTCAATCGCAACTCCTGGGCACCCATACGCGCTTGGTCTGACGCTCCAAGAGTTCAGCGCTGTCAGTACAGACGGTGACTGGAAACCGACGCTCATTCAAGGACAAGCGGAAACTACACATAAGCTGGCCAAGCTAGGCGCTTTGGCATTCTACTGGAATACGGACGCAACCTTATACGGTACTGGAAAGGGTGCCGAGGTTGGCGCCGAAGCCCAGAAGGCAGATCTCAAGGAGATGATCGAAAAATTCAGAGAAGCCATCGAAAGGGGAGATAATCACCAGTATATGCTGAAACCTGTCAGTGGTAGAGCGGCCCTGGAGATGGATAAGACAGGGAGGACAGATAGACCGAAGTTGAAAGCACGCTTGATCTTCAATGAACTTGGATTTGTGCTGGACGAAGACCAGTACAGGGATGCTTTGATGATGGTCGATCTTTTTCACCATTTCATCCGTCATCAGGAGTACAGGAAGTTCCGGCCGAAGAGCACCCCGAAAGATGACCCACGGGCGTGGTGGAAGTTCGCTGGTGACGCTGTACTTAGCAAGATCCATGATCGCAACCGGCAGTGGACCTCAGGGTACTTGGATGAACGACGAGCCGACCGGAAAAGCTACATCGAGCTGTATAAGAAGAAGAAGAGGGAGCAAACGATGACTGCCGAAGAAACACAGGAACTGACCAGGTTGGAACGGAAGCTCAGCTACGAAGATCTGCGCTTTTGGCGATCCTTAGCAAGAAATCAACTTCGTAAAGAAAACGTCGGTATCAAGAAACCAGCGCAGAAACAGAGCTGGACTGCCTGGGCGTGGAATAGGGGGAAAACACAAGAGACAGAATCTAAACAAGAGCAGGAAACAATCATGACTGACGAACAGCGCAAAGAACTCTACAATGCTATTGATTGGGATGAGAAGAAAGCTCTTGCAGAGAGTGTAGACTTACCGCGGGAGTCGGTCAAGTTTCAGATCGAATCCAACCTGCGAACTGGCAGCTTTACCTTGAAACGCGATCCAAATGGCGCCAGAACCGAGATACTCGGCTTGATGTTCGACAACGTTCAGGCAAAGGCATTGCAACGGCCAGATTCGTTCTTGGCTGATCTAAGCCTTGGTAGCCTGAGGGTGTATGATGGGACAACCGAGGGTAGTCTCTTTCCCCAGATCGTCAAGGTCAAAGACGAGCCCTCTGTATTGGGACAGGCACAACTAGATTCACCTCACGGAAGAGACGAGCCAGCCCAAGAAGGGACCTCGGAAACAGCGTCGGACGACGCTCTGTTCCATCTGCTATTCGAGCAGAATCCGTTGGACCAAAGTGCCGATTCCGCAGTAACGCTTAAGCTAAAAAGCATAGAGGTCATATACAATCCGACATTCATTCTTGAGGTTGCCAAGTTCTTCAAGCCTCCTGAGCGGCACATGGAGTCGATCAACGCTCTCATGGAGACTGCCGGTGCTACTGTGGAGGGCCTTAGGCAGCAAACTAGAGCAGGCCTTGAGTTCGCATTAGAAGAGCACAAGACTATCAACGCGCAGCTTGATATCCAAGCCCCACTCATCATCATACCCGAAAGCATTACCCAAGAAAGCACCTTATGCCTCATCATTGATGCCGGCCACGTCAGCCTCAACAGCGAGCTTGTTGACAAGGACACTCTGCGGGACATCCAGTCAAAGCAGAAGAAAAAGTACACGGATGACGATTACAAGCAGCTGGAAGGTCTGATGTACGACAAGTTTCTGTTGAAGCTCGATTCTACTCAAGCTCTTATTGGTCCTGGCATCAACGCAACAAAGGAGCAGCTGAATTCGGAAGACGACCCCAAGAGTTTACGTATCATTGACCGCATCAATATGGATTTTGTGCTCGAAACTTCGATTATTCCAAAAGCTACAGATTTGACAAGAACCCGGATATCGGGGCATCTGCCAGTGCTGCACGCTTCCATTTCGGACAGAAAATATAAGAATCTGATGAAGCTCATCGATGTTGCCATACCCAAATTTGAGGACAACGAAGCCCACAATGGGAAATCCAAGAAGTCTGTCAAGGAGACCAAGGATAGACCCGAATCGCATCAAAGGAAGGCCGAGGTTATGGTTGACAGACCCCGATCGAAATCTATCCAAATGCAGCAAGAGCTGGTCCTCGATGAAGATAGTGAGGAGGATGACGAAAAGGCTCCGGCTAACGGAAACAAACAAGAAGTCAATATCAACCAACGGAATTTCGAGTTCAAGTTTACGGTTGACAAACTCCGGGGCTCACTCTATAGATCGGACTCAGACCCCAGGCAATCGGACCAGCTTCTTGTTGAGCTTGTCGCCGAACACTTCCACTTGGACTTCTGTCTAAGACCGTACGATATGATCGCTGAAGTTTTGCTAAAGTCACTGAAGGTTGAGGACCACATTGACGAGGATCCTACACCAGAATTCAAAGAGATTATCTCTAGTAAAGGCTTCGATGCAGAGGAGGGCAAGGACCTCTTTACGGTCAAATTCGTAAAGGTTGATCCACAGTCCCCTGAGTTTCAACCAAAGTACGAAGGCGTCTCAACGAACTTGGACGTTTCCATTTCAACGTTAAACCTCGTGGTAACGCGAAAGACTTTGTTGACCCTTCTGGACTTCATACTCTTAACGTTTACAGATCCCGCTGCCTCAACTGCGCTGGAAAACAACGCTGAGAGCACAGAAGGGAAACAGCCAACAGCTGAGGAAGGAGGTGACGGGAAATCATTGCGGAACACGAACAAGATCCGGATCAAGGTTGATCTTAAAAGCATCACAATGATCCTAAATAACGACGGAATACGATTAGCCACTCTCAGTCTCAACTCCGCCGATATTGGCATCTTCCTAACGGAAAAGTCCATGCGAGTCGATGCACGATTGGGCAGCCTATCTTTGCTGGATGATGTCAATCAAGGCGCTTCTGCAGACTCATCGCTTCGTCAACTGGTGACAATACAGGGCGATGAGCTTGCAGACTTCAGTTATCAGACATTCGATGCTGATGATGACTCTTACCCAGGGTACGACTTCAAGGTCTATCTTCGCTCTGGCTCCATCAAAGTCAATTTTCTCGAAGAAGCGTTTCGGAAGATTATCGACTTCGTCGTAAAATTTGGGAAAATGCAGGCCATCTTCAACGCCGCACGGCAAGCGGCAGCTAACCAAGCCAGTCAGATCCAAGAGAATGCGAGTAAGATGCATTTCGATATCTTAGTGAAGACTCCAATTGTTGTTTTCCCTAGGGTTATGGTTCAAGACAGGCCCCGAGATTTACTCACAGCTTACTTGGGAGAGATATACGCGAGCAACGATTTCGTTTCGTTGCCCGATACAGACCCAGCTGTTGCTGCGAATAAGCTATCAGCTGGCATTCGAAATATTCGCCTTACCTCGGATTTTCACTACGACAAAGATGTTTCCGAGGAATTAGAGTTGATTGACAAAGTTGACCTGAACTTCATGATAACGTATCTCGAACATCAACCTAAAAGCAAACGGCCAGATTTGGAGATAGAGGGCTCAATCTCTCCGATCCACTTGCGCATCACACAGACGCAGCTCAAGTTTCTCTTAGAGGTTTCAGAAACAGTCCCGGGTGCGTTCGCAACGGATGCGGATCAAGTTGAGGAAGAAGCTTACCAAGAGCTTCCAAAGTCCACCGTCGAACCCGCGAGGGCCGTTACTGAGGTCGTGGATGATGACAGGGCACCTGTGAAGGCCGTGTCACACCAAGGACCTGAACTGGGTACGAATCCGGAAAGCTGGACCAAGCTTGATACGATTTTCAGGGCCGAAACAATTGGCCTGGAACTGATATCATCAAAGAATGATGAACCCGTCCGCGATATCACAGCTGCCAGTCTATCCAAATTTTCTCTCAACGACACCAACATCAAGCTCCGGATGATCAACGACGGAGCGCTGGAGTCTGAGCTGCTTATCCATTCCTTTACCATCAAGGATAGCCGTTCTAAGGAAACCAATAAGTTCCGAAAGATCATGTCACTGATCAACAACGATGTCCAGCAACAGTTCATGGCCAGTCTATCGCTCTCCGCGGGCAAGGATAGGCATCTTATTGTCATGCTCTCAATTGACAGCCCTAGGATCATCTTCGCTTTAGACTACATATTCGCACTGCAGGCTTTTGTCAATGCAGCCTTAGCTTCAGAAGATCCAAGGAAGGTTTCTGGAGACTCTGAGGATGCCACGGACCTGCTAGACGATACTGATAGCGAAGCAAGCACGGAGCCTAACGGAAAGTCTCATGCCAAGATAACCTCCAGACAATCAGGCGGAGATACCTCGAGTGGTGAAGGTTCCATGAGCATGTCCTTTCGGGTCAACATCGTGGATGCTCAAGTCATTCTAATCGCCAATCCTACCATCGCAAACTCTGAAGCTATCGTGCTTGGAACGAAGGAACTCCTTTTATCGAAACAAAATGCGTCTACCTTGCAGATCACGAAGATTGGAATGTTCCTTTGCAGAATGGACAAATTCGAAACAAGTAGACTTCGTATATTGGACGATTTCAATATAATACTTTCGATGGACAACCGCTCTCAGGGCAAGCGGTCATCATTGACCAGCATTGATGTAGACATCGAACCCCTTGTCTTGCGTCTGTCTCTCCGGGATATACTCTTGGCTCTGCAGATATTCAACAAGGCATCGGAGATGACTGGCAGAGACGCAAATAAAATTGAAGACTCTACGCCCCAGAAGATTAAGGAAGTCACGGCTTCATCAAAGGCGTCTTTGAGACGGAAGTCTGTCACTGGAAAACCTACCTCTACGATAGCGAAAAAGACAAACAAGTCGGTCACTCCAAGCAAACGACCCGATGCCAAGGCTAAGGGCCAAGGCTCAATAGTGCTGAGGCGGGAAGAGTTAACAGCCAAAGTCCAAGGCATAAGAGTAGTCCTTATCGGCGATCTACACGAACTTCCGTTACTTGACTGGAGCGTCAAGAAGTTCAATGTTGATGTGAGAGACTGGTCCAGTGCCCTGAGTGGCGACACCATCTTCGACACGTATATCAATGTCTACAATTTCTCAAAGTCGGTTTGGGAACCTTTGATCGAGCCGTGGCAGCTTGGCTTTCACATGTCGAAGGACCAGAGCCCTGATCGACTATCAGTGGAGCTGTACTCACACAAGATGATGGAGCTCACCATCACCTCGGCCACTATTGCTCTAGCCTCGAAGTCAGCCCAATTCCTTTCCACAGATGAAGATGTCTTGTCGAAGCCACGAGGTGCCGACAGCCCTTACAGAGTACGCAATTACACAGGCTTTGACTTGAACGTATGGGCAGATAGCAATGGTGAGGACCGGGGACCAGCCGCCAAGCTGAGCGATGGGGAAGAGTTCGCTTGGCGTTTTGAAGACCCGAGCACGATGCGGGAGAATCTCACTCCAGAGGGCGAGACTGGTATAGTTGGTATCAAGTTGGAAGGTAGCGGCTTCGACAGCATTAACCGTATCCCCGTCAATCGCGAAGGCGAGACGTTGTACAACCTGAAACCGAGAAAAGACAAAGTCCTCCACCGATTGCTAGTGGAAGTCAAGCTTGGGACAGACAACGTCAAATACATAACGTTCCAGTCCCCTCTGCTAGTCGAGAACAAGACACAAATTCCTGTAGAGTTTGGGGTATTCGACCCTGAGGCGGGGCATCTGCTCAAGATCGAGAAAATACTACCCGGCGAGGGACGACCAGCACCCGTGGGTGCTGCCTTCATGCACTCATTGGTCATTCGTCCAGACCAGGGCTTTGGCTATTCGTGGTCAAATGAGCGGCTCTTTTGGAAGGACCTGTTGAAGAGACCTACCCGTACCATCACATGTAGAGGGGAAAGCGGAGATCAAGCGCCTCCTTTTTATTTCCAAATGAACGCATCTTATGACAAGAGTGATCCTATGACAAGGTCAGCACTGCGGGAAAGATCAAGTCTGAACATGCACTGACAGCTCATAGTGTGTACCCCTACATGCGAATTCGACTTTCAGCGCCGATCGAGTTACAGAACCTCCTTCCGTACGACTTCAAATATCGCATCTACGATAAGAACACTAAGAATCCGAAGAAGGACTGGACGAATTTCCTCAGAAAAGGTGGTCTTAGTCCTGTTCACGTTGTTGAACTGTCCCATCTACTACTTCTTAGCATTGATATGCAGGATACCGTTTTTAAGCCGAGTGAATTTGCCATCATCAACTCTAATGCACATGAAGACTTCCGGAGAGAATCAGTACTGGCTGTGAAAGACAACCAAGGTATAGAGCTCGACCTGAAACTTCACTATTTGTAAGTGCTCGTATACATGTTTAGTATTTCAGAACTGATACAGTCCAGCAATATTCCCGACAGCGGCGGCGCCTTCAAAATCACCGTCTATAGCCCCTATCTTGTGCTCAACAAAACCGGACTCGATGTCAAGATCCAGAGCAAGTCACTGTTCTCAGCCGCCAAGTCTGGCGCTGGTCAGGGCGCGAGAACAGATTCGAGCAGCGGCACGCCTAAAGCGCTACCATACATGTTCTCTTTCCCTTCTGATGACCGCAAGAACCGAGCCATGCTGAAAGTGGGAGACACGACCTGGAGTAAGCCGCAGAGCTTTGATGCCATTGGCAGCACCTTTGATGTTGCTTTACCATCATCGACTTCGAAAACCGAGATGCATGTTGGTGTTTCAATCGCGGAAGGCGAAGGAAAGTACAAGATGACGAAGATTGTTACCGTAACCCCGCGGTTTATTCTCAAGAATAAGATCAATGAAGACATAAACGTCCGTGAGCCAGGATCATCTCAAGTTCTTCTTCTGAAGTCAGGAGATCTATTACCGCTTCGCTACCTTCGTCAAGTGCCCGAGAAGCAACTCTGCCTATGCTTTGTCGGTGTGAATAACCAGTGGTCATCTCCTTTTAACATCTCCAACGTAGGTAATGTGCATATCAAACTGGCCAAAGCTGGACAGCGCCAAAAACTCCTCAAAGTGGAGGTGATCCTCGAAGATGCGACCATATTCTTGCATCTTAGCATCGAGACGAAGCATTGGCCATTCTCGATGCGAAACGAAAGCGATACGGAATTCCTCTTCTACCAGACCAATCCAAATGTGGAAGAGGACGAGGAAGACCGAGGGACAGGCTGGCGCCCAATCCGTTACCGTCTTCCGCCAAGAAGCATCATGCCGTATGCGTGGGATTATCCAGCGGCCAAACACAAGGAGCTCGTTATTGTCGCCAATGGCAAAGAACGACATGTAAAGCTTGCTGAAATCGGTAACCTCATCCCGATGAAGATACCAGCATCGCAGGGATCAGGACCGAAGATCATTGACCTGAACATTGTGGCCGAGGGTCCGACGCAGACTTTAGTACTGTCCAACTACAAACCATCCAAAAGTCTGTACAAGCAAAGATCAGCTAGCGGGTCGCAGACCAATGTGGCTGCTGGTTTCGAGGTCAAGGATCTAGATACCGATGTCACCTTCAAAGCTCAGCTACGTCTAGCGGGTTTCGGGATATCCCTGGTCAACAAGAACCTGAAAGAGCTACTATACATAACTTTCCGCGAGATGGAGATCAAATACAGCGATTCAAAGCTTTATCAGACGATCGGATCGACGATCAAATGGATTCAAGTGGATAATCAGTTGTATGGTGGCATCTTTCCCATCATACTGTACCCCAGCGTGGTACCGAAGACTGGGAAAGAGATGGAAGCGCATCCAATATTCCATGCCATGGTGACTCGTGTGAAAGACGATTCATACGGTGTGCTCTACATCAAATATGCCACACTGTTGTTGCAACAGATGACTTTGGAGATTGACGAGGATTTCATTTTCGCTATGCTTGAATTCACCAAGGTGCCTGGAGCGTCATGGTCTGAAGAACACGAGGGCAAGTTATGCGACGAGGATCTCGGGGTTCCTGAGCCACAGCACGAGGAACAAGGCCAGGACGTTTATTTTGAGCTCCTGCATCTGCAACCTATGCAATTGGATCTGTCTTTCGTTCGTACCGAACGTGTGAATGCCGAGGATACTATGCAACCGCAGAACCCGCTGATGTTCTTCGTGAACGTAATGACAATGTCCATCGGGAACGTCAACGATGCTCCAATCAGGCTTAATGCGCTCATGTTGGAGAATGCTCGCGTCTCGATTCCTGCACTCATGGCAAACATCCGAAATCACTACACTCAAGAGTGCCTTCGTCAAGTACATATTGTCCTCGGCTCAGCAGACTTCCTCGGCAACCCTGTCGGCCTGTTCAACAGTGTCAGTTCTGGGGTAGCTGACATCTTCTATGAGCCATACCAAGGTCTGGTCATGACGGATCGTCCGCAAGAGCTTGGTATAGGCATTGCAAAGGGTGCTTCAAGCTTCGTTAAGAAGTCTGTGTTTGGATTCTCGGACAGTATGGCCAAGTTCACCGGCAGCATGTCGAAAGGCCTAGCCGCGGCAACCCTAGACAAGGAATATCAGGACCAACGTAGAATGTCCAAATCACGGAACCGGCCGAAGCACGCTCTTTACGGCGTGACCTCGGGCGGCAATGCATTCGCGTCCAGCATGGCAAGCGGTATCGGCGGTCTCGCGCGGCACCCTCTTCAAGGCGCAGAGAAGGAGGGCCTCCCCGGATTCGTGAAGGGGATCGGGAAAGGCTTCCTCGGACTAGCCACCAAGCCAGCTATCGGCGCCTTCGACCTCGCTTCGAGTAAGATCCTCCCCCCTCCCTTCTACTATCAAAACATACTAAACCATGGCACTTCCAGACGTCGCCGAAGGTGTCCGCAACACCACCACCGTCTTCGACGCCGAAGGGCTGGACCGCGTCCGGCTCACGCGCTTCATCGGCCAAGACGGCATCGTGCGGCCCTACTCGCAACGCGAGGCGCTCGGCCAGTTCTGGCTCAAGACGCTCGACGACGGCCGCTTTTTTTCCGAAAACTACATCGGCCACCTCGAGTTGCCCGGCCGCGACATGCTCGTCATGCTGACCTACAACCGCATCATGCTCGTCCGGACGAAGAAGTTGAAGACCGAGTGGGATATCAAGCTCAGTGACATCCAGACCATCTCGAAGGAGAGGACGGGCATGAGTGTGACGTTGAAGGGCGGCACTAATGGGCCGTTTATTCCGGTCGAGGAGGAGAGTTCGCGGAATTGGCTTTATAGGCAGATTGCTGTTGGTGAGTCCCTTTTGCTGCCGTTGTCTTGCTTCGGATGAACGTGGGGCGCTTGGCTGACTTTGGTGTGTGTAGCTGTGAATGCTTTCAACGACAAATACAATGCGAAGGGTTAGAATGGCGAAGGGGGGTTTAGGGCTGTGTCTGTTTCGAAACGCATCCGATGTGTGTGCTGGTGTTGAGCTTGGCAATGATTTTATATTGCTTCGAGCTTCGGATCCGTTAGCATGGGGCTGGGTTTCGACATCGTTGTTGCAAGCGCTGTATTTGTGATTTTCATAGCATTGACCAGCAGGAATTACGCTATATCATCTGCTATGTCAAGATTCCCATTGAAAGGGTCCTGAACTCCTGGACACCTCGTCAACCTCTTTCCCGTCGTCAAGCTACGATGAGATCGTCATCTGCGCTGGACTTGCCGAGCTCATCGCCGCCTGACCTCTTGCTATTGTGCATACGTGACGCTCCATCAAGCCTGTAGGATATCCACTTGACCAGCAAGCGATGCTCAGGCAGGACGGTCCTTCTTCGGGAAGAAAAATATAGCATTGGCGGCAGGCCGTGATAGCAAAAATTGACGGCTTTGGCTTGGACATGGGCGGACATGATTAGACAAGAGCCAATGCAGAGTACAGGGTCGAGGTCTTGTAGGACCAATCGTAGCACATGCAAGTCTAAGCTGCTTTGTCTTCGACCTGGTCTTCTGGAAATAGTTGGAACGTAAGATTGCCTGATATGGGGAGAGGACCGCCTTGAGCCGCAGCCATCAAACCGTTCATTTCCACTTTCCTACTGTAGGCTGGGTATCGCGGCAGATCTAGTGGTACGGGATAGCCTTGGGATTTACGTTATATCAACAAGTCCCAAGTAATCAGAAACAAGCTGAGCCCGAAAGAGGCATAGAATACATATTTCGCAGTGCTCTTGCGCTCCGTCGCGATCTTGAGCTGCTTGTTCCCGCCTCCGACGTTTTCAGTCGTGTCGAGAGAGTCCGCAACGAGTTGGTCGATCTGGGCGGACTGGGTGGCCAAATTGTTTCCGAGGGTTGTTTGCAGCTCCGATATTTCTAGCATGGAACGCTCCGCGGTCCTAGGTAGATCAACTTGATCAGCTGAATGTTGTGCAAGGGGTATGGTACGTCGGAGTTCACGTACCTGACCTGATCGAGCGTGTCTTCGTAATGTTTGAGCATGTCCTGGTTCTCTTTCGCAAACACTTGCAATTGATCGGGACTCAGCTGTGCCTCGATCCGCTTCCTCTCCGCTTCATCCATCTGTGCCGCCCGATTGGCGGCCCTAGAACCCGTGAGGTGCCGGGCACCACCGCCGCCGTCGATCCCTGGCATGTCGCCGTCCATGTCCGCCAGTACGGCCGAAATCCTCCTCGCCGCCCTCGTCTTGTACAACACGCTCTTGCTCCTCTCGATCTCCCGGTAGAGCCTCGTCTCCATCATCGATCTTTGCGCTTCCCCGCACTCCTCCAGCTTCCGCGTCAGGTACCAGATCACGTTCTCTCTGTGCATCTTGATCGTCGACGCTCTCGCGGCGTCGATTTCTTCCTCCGGACTCCGCGACTGGCCCAGCCCTCCGGCTGCCCACCGTCCCAACAGGCCGAATCCGTTCCGTGCGCGCTTCTTCTGCGCCAGAGTGGCTTCGGTGTTTTGCCGCAGCTGCTCGGCTTCGGAGAGCTGGCGGATGGCGGCATTGAGTTCGCGGAGGACTTGTTTGGCTTCGGCGTCGATCCGGTCGCGCTCGGCGTCTGTGAAGTGCTTGCGGTCTTTCTCGTGGAGATGGGTTGTGGATGACTCGGATGAGGACAGGTGTGTTCGTCTTGGGGGAAGGGAGGTGGAGAGGTAGGGTTGGCGGATGGAGCGGAGGTAGGCATGGAGGGATGTGATGTGGGAATTCTATAAGGGTAGGGTATCAGTCCGAGCCTTCGAGGACGTTCGGATGGGCCATAGCTACTATTCGGTATGCTTCCTTCAGAAACTCTTCTGCTTTCTTGTTCCCTGCCCGCCGTGACACTATCAACAGCGCCCCTTGCTTTTTGAGCGCCTCATTGAGATTTAGAGTAATGTCTGTCATCGTAGGACCATATTATTATTGCAGAGCGTCTTAAGCAAGCACACCGATGCTGAACCATACCTTACCTAGGCTACTGACTACCTCACCGTAGTTCGCCTTAGCGAAACTACGGTAGCCTAGTAGCCTGCTAGAGCTGCACAATCGAGCAGGAGAGTTGAAATAATGAGCAGACGTCGGCTGACTTCCTCCAGTACTTTTGTATGAAGTTTGATGTCTAGCATTGGAGCCTTCTATGGTACAAGACCTTACTTCTTCAAGCAGCCTGGATCCAGCACATGTGTTGCACTGCTTCGATGCGTCTCAATCTGTACTTTTCACCAACTAGCCTCCTGATAGCAAAACTGATAGCAAGGCTGATAGCAAGACTGATAACGAAACTGATGCTATTCCTAGTGAATAGTTCTCCTTTGCTCATGGAGTTAACTCGATCACTCTCAATCATGTTCTTTAACGTCTCAAATCTCATTGCATGCGCTACAACTCCTGAAGCATGGAGTCTGACGAGAAAATGGAAGCCATGGCTGCCGGTGGAGCTGGAAGTGTGCTCGAAAAGTCCACTTCACCATCAACTTCCGCGTTTCCGAGTTCAGACCGCGCTGAGCATGAATTACGGGGTGACGGTGATCAAATCCAACAAAAGCTAGTACGACGTAGTGGTGAAGGATCAGGAGCTGCCAAGATGGAAGCAATAGACCAGCACCAGGACATGGAAGCCCTCGGCGCAGTTTCGTCGAGGAGTCCGCCTTACTCAGCTTTCTCTCCGGGAAAGAAGCGCTACATAGTGTTTATGACCGCCTGGGCAAGCTTGTTTTCATCTATATCCGCCAACATCTACCTTCCTGCTCTCAATTCCCTTTCCCGAGAGTTCCACGTCTCGAGGGAAGTTATCAACCTTACCTTGACCTCGTACATGATCTGTCAAGGACTTTCTCCGACTATCTTCGGCGATCTTGCGGATATCGCAGGCCGAAGACCGGCATACTTTCTTGGTTTCGTGATATATCTAGCAGCCAACATCGGCTTGGCACTTCAGAGCAGCTACATTGCATTGTTCCTCCTGAGGTGCCTTCAGAGTACTGGGAGCAGTGCGACAGTTGCATTGGGGAGCGGTGTGATAGTAGATATCGCATCTAGCGCTGAGCGGGGTACTTACATGGGCTTTGCCTTGGTAGGACTTATGGTCGGGCCTGCAATAGGGCCCGTCCTTGGTGGCATACTATCACAATTCTTGGGATGGCGATCTATCTTCTGGTTCTTGGTTATCATGAGCGTCACCTACCTCGTGCCCTTCGTCATCACATTCCCGGAGACAGGTCGCAATGTCGTCGGGAATGGATCAGTCCCACCGCTAGGCTGGAACATGTCCGTGCTGAACTACTTCGAGACACGCAAGATCGAGAACGACGATGTCCTGAAACGGACAGCAACTCGTCAGGAGAAACGCCGTGCCCAAGCCGACCTTGCAAGCAAAAGGAAGCTACGGTTGCCGAACCCTATTCGAACTATTTACATCATTCTGGAGAAGGATGTCGGTATACTTCTTTTCTACAATGCTCTCGTCTACGCCGCATATTATGATGTTGCGGCAAGCTTGCCTAGTTCGTTCGCTGAGATCTATGGTTTCAATGACCTTCAGATCGGTCTTTCCTTCATGTAAGCGCACCCATTTCTCTACTCCATACACGTGCTCTCCCTCGTGGTACTTTTCCGGTCTATTGTCTTCGTGCTACTCTTTTAAGGAAGATTAACTTGATCTTCTCAATACCGGCATGGTAGTTTTTGTCAAAGGGAGTGCCTAAGTCAGTGAAGTTTACATGAACTGCACGATGTTACAGCTGTTCTTTTCTTTCTCTGCCGTCTGGCTAACACCCATCTCCAGACCATTTGGTGCAGGCGCCGCTATTGCTTCAGTAACGTGTGGCAAGCTTATGGATAGGAACTATCGCCGAGTAGCAAAGGCCGCAGGCATCACCATTGACCAGAAACGTGGAGATAATATGCGAGATTTTCCTATCGAGAAAGCACGCATTCAAGTGGCTTGGCCGCTACTCTATGTTGGGCTGGCAGCCCTTCTCGGTTACGGCTGGGTGCTGGAGAAGAAAGCACATCTCGCGGCCCCGCTGATCCTGCTTTTCATCGTGGGCGTCTGCATAACCGGGGCATTCAATATCTTGTCCGTTTTGCTTATAGACTTACATCCACTCAGTCCAGCGACAGCAACCGCCGCCAACAATCTGGTGAGATGCTTTGTGGGTGCCGTTGCCACTGCGGTGATTATCCAGATGATCAACGCCATGGGAAGGGGTTGGTGCTTCACGTTCATCGCTGCCGTGATCTTCGTCGCGAGTCCAATGCTCTGGGTCCTGGTGAAAATGGGACCGAAGTGGAGAGAAGCTAGACGAGTGCGAGTCGAGAAGCACAAGGCGGAGAAGGAAGCCAGGCGTGCGAATGATTTCGAGCTGACTAGACCAGTGTTTTTGACGGAACTTTAGGAGGAATAGACAGGATGAACAGAGTGACGATCATGCTCCTGGAATTCCAGAACCAGAAAGACGTGACGTGTTGGGAAATGCGTTATACCACTGGAGGTTTTCAGTCACTATCAGTACAGCATGGGGGTCCGGTTCAGCAGGCTACAGAAGCGTCCGATCCCTATATATCACGGTCTTTTGAGGGAGGCTTCTCACTTAAGCTGCATGGCGAATCATCTAATTAATACGTCCAGATTGCCATACTCTCAAGGGTGCAAATGAGACCGTGCATATTAAATATGCAAAACTTGACCTTTCAATTCTATAATGCTATTATAGCGCGCTCCAAAGGCTGCCTAGCCGTCTCCCACGCAAGCCAATCCGACGCCGTGGTACTAAGAAGTCTGTCAGCAAGAATGCAACAGTGCAGTCACGCAACGAAAACCCACGGCAGTAGTCCCATCCCATTGACTTTCCATATCCCCAAGCTCAGCGCCACCAACTGCATAATCACATAAGTCGCCTTGATCATCCACAGCCTGCCCCTGGTGCCCTCCGTCTCGAACCTCGTGAAGACCTGATTCGTACTGATAAGGCCTTGAATGGGATTCTTGAACAACATGAAGACCATCATGATACTGAAGATCTGCAGCGAGTTGCCGGACATGTACATCATGATCGCGTTCATGGGTAGTTGTTTGGCGGGCGCGAGGGCCAGCTCCCATGACTTCTTGAGCTTCAGCGTGTCGGTCTCTTCGGTCGTGGGGGCTTTGCGCGGTTGCTGCTTTGAGGAGGTGGTGGAGCGCTGGAGGTCAGATTAGTGGGGATCCATGTTAATTCTGAGGGAGGCGTGATGACGGACTTTGTTCCCAGAGCTGGCGGCAGAGTAGCCTGGTGGGTCGGGTATGCTGCTCGATTTGGGCTTCGGTATGGGTGGAGATGTCATGTCGATCGCCCACTGTGGCGGCGGTGGGGGCGGAGGGGTTTGTTTCTTCGACATGTTGACAGAGGATGGGAAATGTTAGGTACCGAATATGTTGGTGGATACGGTAGGTATACAGTCAACTCTCTGACGGCGATACGGTTGACGGAGATTCAGTGCCTCCGTAAGCCGAGACCCCCGGACAGACTGACCGAAGCTAGGTAAAGTCGCTGAAGAACTCCTGACAACAAATAATATCTATAATTCCAGGATATTATTCACGCTAAAATCAGAGCACTCTGCTCTCCACAAAGCAGCAGAGATAGCGCTGATGTGCGCGAACATCACCCGAATCGGCAAGATCACGCCACGCGGGGGTCTGTGTAAATTATCCGCTTGACCAAAGGCTTATTGGTGCCGCATCAGGAGTGCGAGGCATTGGCGGAGAGTGATAAGGCAAGATGAGTACCGGCGGGGGAGATGCGAAACTGTTCGCGAGGGTACGTCAACAATCCAATCGAACCATATACCTGGGAGCATCTCCTGTCATTGAACCTCTCGGCGTACAATGCTGTCGTTATCGACGTGTGTGCATTTCGAGGATCACTCTCGAACCTCATCCCAATATCGTGGCCTGCACATACAATCAAGATGTTTATACCTCACATTCCTGTCGTCTCCTCATCTCTAACGCCTCCTGGCTCACTATATCCTCGGTCTCGACAGGGCAAAGTCGCCGAGCTTCGAACAGAGCTCAACAGCGGCGGAAAGAGGGACAAGAACCACTCGGCCAAGAAGATTGCGTTGAAGAAGATCGTCGCCAACATGACGATGAGTAACAATGATATGGTGGCTTTATTCCCGGACATTGTCAACTGCATGCAGATACCGAGCTTGGAGGTTAAGAAGATGTAAGGTAGACCTGATATGGTTGTCTGATCATGCCTCACACGGCAATGAATTGGTTCTGACTGTGGCCCCAGGTGCTTTCTGTTTCTGGTCAACTACGCTCGGATGAAGCCAGATGTGGCATTGAAAGCTCTCCCAATACTCGTCAATGTTTGTCCGCGCTTTCCACAGTCATTTCTCACCGGCTCGGGCAGAGTTTGCTAATAAGCCCTAAAAAAGGATTTGGACCACATAAATCCGCTCATACGCGCTCTTGCCTTACGAACACTCTCATATATCCACGTCAGGGAGTTTGTGGAATCCACCATACCTCCCCTGAAGCGGCTGCTCAAAGACCCTGATCCCTATGTCCGAAAAACAGCCGCCATCACTGTAGCCAAGCTCTACGACCATGACCGGCACTTGGTGGAAGGTTCCGACCTTATCGATCGACTGAATGCGATGCTGAGGGACGATAACCCTACCGTGGTCGCCAGTGCATTGGCAGCATTGATGGACATTTGGGAAAGAAGTGAAACCATCAAGCTTAACATTGATTACAGCAGTGCTTCAAAGATTGTTCAGATCCTTCCTGACTGCTCAGAGTATGTACCATCTTCGCTCCACGTACCGGCAATATCCAGCTGGCTATGAGTGTCGTGACTGACAACTTGGGTAGATGGGGCCAAACGTACATATTAGAAGCCCTAATGTCCTATGTGCCGCAAGACTCGGCAGATGCTTCACTTCTCGCCGACCGTATCACGCCCCGCCTGTCCCACTCAAACTCAGCGGTTGTCTTAACCTGCACGCGGGTCATCCTTTATCTCATGAACTACATTTCAGATCAAAAACAAATCTCATCTTTATGCCGCAAATTGTCTCCACCCCTTGTCACCTTGCTCTCCAAAGGCCCGGAAGTGCAATACCTTGCTCTCCGCAATGCTTTACTCATCTTGCAAAGGCGGCCCGAGGTGCTGAAGAATGATATTCGAGTGTTCTTTTGCAAATACAACGACCCTATATATGTCAAAGTGACCAAACTGGAGTTGATTTTCATGCTTGCTTCGGGAAAAAATATCCATGAAGTCTTGACCGAGCTTAGAGAGTATGTCATGATCTGACGAGCGTCTGTGGATTCCTGGCTGATGCTTCTCCAGGTATGCTACGGAAATCGACGTGCATTTTGTGCGCAAGTCTGTTCGTGCGATCGGAAAGTTGGCGATCAAGATTGAGCCGGCGGCTCGTTTGTGTATCGACACTTTGCTGGAGCTAGTTGAAACGAAAGTTTCCTACATTGTACAAGAAGCGACTGTTGTCATTCGGAACATCTTCCGAAAATACCCTAGCCAGTACGAATCTATCATATCGACCCTCTGCGAAAATCTTGACTCTCTAGACGAGCCCGAGGCGAAGGCGGCAATCATCTGGGTCATAGGGCAGTACGCCGACAGGATCGACAACTCTGATGTTCTCTTGGACGACTTTCTCTACTCGTTCGCAGACGAACCGGTCGAGGTACAGCTAGCTTTACTCACGGCAACAGTCAAGCTGTTCATCCAGAGACCGACAAAAGGACAAGAATTGGTACCAAAGGTCCTCAAATGGGCCACTGAGGAAACAGACAATCCTGATCTGCGGGATCGAGGCTACATGTACTGGCGGTTACTCTCGTCCGATCCCGCCACGGCCAAGCAGGTGGTGATGGGAGAGAAGCCGCCGATCACGGCCGAATCGGAGAAGCTCGACCCAGCAACGCTGGAAGAGATGTGCTTGAACGTCGGCACGTTGGCGACCGTATATCTCAAACCTGTGCAGCAAGTGTTCCGGTCAGCAAGGCCCAGGAGGCTCGTTGATAGCCCCGCTCTACAAAAACACACTCTGCCAACACAGCAAGCCATGGAGGCCAACCAAACCTTGCCGAATTTGAACACAGCAGCTCGGCCGGCTACTTACGGGAATGAAAGGGGTCCCGATCAGGGTGACTTGGCGTCGGCGGTCGACGCAGCGGACATGTACTTTGCGGGCATCGGTAGTCAGCAGATGGCGGCCTTGAACATAGGAGAGGATGGGTTCGGCAGTAGTCCTGTCGTCGGCGCTCCAGGTGAGCGGCAGTATGTGGTCAATCAGTACCATCCGGAGCAAGTATATCAACCACAGGTTGGTGGTGGAAACGGGGATCTTTTGATGCTGTAGGTACAATATATTGTGTATACTCCCGTGTAATCTACAATCGGGGTGGCGTCAGTACATGTTTCTGGGCACCGTCAATATCTACATTTCCAAATAGATATGCAAAACACGCTTATGTTGTTCCAAGTAGCTGAACAGAATGTGGAATAGTGCTGAGCCATAGTTTGGCAGACCTTGTGAATAACTCACCGAGTCGGTAAACAAGCGCCGTTCAACGAAACACGTTCCAATCTAATCCCTGTAAGGTGGGTGCCCCGTAAACAAGCCTCGGGCCGTTGCGCACCAGTAGTGCGTTGCACTCCACATTCAACCTAGAAAGAAGGTTTAGAAACAACGGAAAGGCAAGAATAGGTACTTAAGTTCTCTTCAGCATGCCTCCTTCTACAGATTCTAACAGCGCTCAAGACCGGTTGACGAGTATCAAGGCACATATGGCAGGCTCCAATCCCACCGTCTTCACGTCCGATAAGGTGCCGCAGGCGCCAGAAGACCCGCTCTTCGGGCTTATAACGGCTTACAAGAAGGTCGGTGGTTCTTTGCGGAGAGACTGTAAGTGCAGAGGCTGATGGGTCCATGTAGGATACTTTCGAGAAGAAAGTCGACCTTGGGGTCGGTGCTTACAGAGATGATAATGCGAAACCGTGGGTGCTGCCGGTGGTGAAGAAGGTCAGTCATGCCACATCAATACCTCTGGCTTCCTCAGACGAATGCTTGCAGGCTCTAACTAGTCTTTGACCCAGGCCGACGAGAGACTCCGACAAGACTCCAACTTCAACCACGAGTACCTTCCCATCGCCGGGCTACCTGAATTCACATCCGCCGCGCAGCGTCTCATTCTAGGCAAAGACAACCCGACCATCAAAGACAAACGCGTAAGTGCTGCCTCATCAGATCCAAATCATCCCACATCTCACCAACTCTCCCAGGTCGTAAGCCTGCAAACCATCTCCGGCACCGGTGCCGTCCACCTCGGGGGTCTCTTTCTCTCCAAATTCTACCCGCGCCCCAACTCGCAACCCATCTACTTCTCCTCCCCGACCTGGGCCAACCACAACCAAATCTTCTCAAACGTCAACCTCCCCATCAAAACTTACCCGTACTTCTCAAAGGAGACCAACGGCCTCGACTTCGCCGGCATGGTCTCCGCCATCGAGTCCGCCCCCGAAGGAAGCATCATCCTACTGCATGCCTGCGCCCACAACCCAACGGGCGTCGACCCGACGCGCGACCAATGGACCCAACTCGCCACCCTCTTGCGCAAGAAGCGCCACTTCCCCTTCTTCGACTGCGCGTACCAGGGCTTCGCCTCCGGCGACCTCGAAAACGACGCGTGGGCCATCCGCCACTTCGTCGAGCAGGGCTTCGAGCTGTGCGTGGCGCAGAGCTTCGCCAAGAACTTCGGCCTGTACGGCGAGCGCGCCGGCGCCTTCCATTTCGTGACCGGCCCCGGCCCGGATGCCGCCGACACCGCCGCCCGCGTCGCCTCCCAGCTCGCCATCCTGCAGCGCAGCGAGATCAGCAACCCGCCGGCCTACGGCGCCCGCATCGCCTCGCTCATCCTCAACGACCCGGAGCTCTTCGCCGAGTGGGAGGCCAATCTGCGTACGATGAGCGGCCGGATCAAGGATATGCGGGCCGCGCTGAGGCGTAAGTTGGAGGAACTGGGAACGCCAGGCACCTGGTTGCATATCACGGAGCAGATCGGCATGTTTAGTTTCACAGGCTTGAACGAGAAGCAGGTGATGCGGCTTAGGGAGGAGGCGCACGTTTATATGACGAAGAATGGGCGCATCTCCATGGCTGGTTTGAATACGGGGAATGTGGAGTATTTCGCCAAGGCTGTGGATCGAGTAGTGCGGCAGACGCAGTAAGGGGCTGTGGAGTTGGGGAAATGGAAGATGAGGAACTTGGGAATGGAGAGAGGAGGGGTGCTAAGAGACGAGCGGGAGGATAGATAGCAGTGCATGCATGTGTAGAGAAAAGTTCGATATTTCATTCTCTTAGAGTTTCTACTTGATGCTCTCAAGGTGGCTCTGTGTCTACTTGACTTAAAACGAGCATGCGTGTCCGCACGCCAGTTCAACTAGATATTCCATACACCATCCGATACACAGATATACACTAGGGCGAGGGCAGATACAGGAGTCTTGGTCATCATTGCTGGCGCGCCGAAAGTGGTGCAAGCGCGTCACATAGTTAGTCAATCTTTGGGTGGCATCGCCAGAACTGTGGTTTATTCAAGATTCACGCCCATCAGCGGCCTTGGCTGCTTAGCACAAAGCTTGAGGATGTCTAACTCTCGGATGGTAGATATAGCAGTTTTACCTCCGTTTCTCACAAATTCACGACCCACAGAAGACAATGCCGCTGCATGTCTCTCTGATAGTCTGAAACGCCTTTCACTTGCTACAGCTTCTGCAACAGCGCTCCCTTCTTCATCGCCAGTTATATCACCAGCAGGCGGTGCTCAGAATGGCCATGCGATCCAACTTTCAAACGCGAACAAGCCACCAACCACCAACGAACTTCGCAGAACTTCTAGCTCGAGCTCCTTAAACAACTACCATAGATCGTCCACACCAACACTGAGCAAAAAAACCTCTGTCAGCTCGCTCCAAGGCGCTGGAGGAGTCATGTCACCACGGTCACCATCGATCAGACGCGCATCTTCCAATTTACTATCTACATCGTCAATGGGATTGCCCACCAGATCTCCATTGTCGATGGCGCGTGAAGAGCTACCAACGCCTCCACCTCTTAGTGCTGCTACCATAGCTAAGGAACATTTTGAAAAAGAGTTAGAGGTCCATCAATACCTAGATTATGTCCCAAAAGGGGGAAGTACCGTTGTCATATTGCAAGATGCTTGCTACGGCCACCGCTACTCGAGACCGCGGACTTCGAAAGCTAACCTTGGTACGATCGTGGAACGTCCCGAGCGCATACATGCCAGCATTCTTGGAGTCTCCGCGGCCTATGTTCGCTTGGGTGGTAGGCATGCAGATGGAAAAAACGCACCACATCCCAAGAAGGATCCTAAACTGGTTAAAGATGTTCCGTTTAGGATCCGGAAAACGTCCCGAAGCATGGATCTGGCGTCTTCTGCCGTTACGAGTGTCCATGGTGCAAATTGGATGGAAGAGTTGAAAGTGATGTGTGACTCCGCCGAGACAAAACTTGCGTTGAACGGCAAAGAACTTGTACGGCCCACTGGCACAGGCGGAGCCGATGATGCAGACAAGCCGAATCTACATGAAGGGGATTTATACCTCTGCTCAGAATCCCGGAATGCTTTCGAAGGTGCTCTGGGAGGGGTATGCGAAGGTGTTGATGCTGTGTTCCAACCTTCACGTCCTGGTGAGCCGAGTCGAGCATTCGTTTGTATCAGACCTCCTGGCCATCATTGCTCCTCCAATTATCCCTCCGGATTCTGCTGGCTGAATAACGTGCATGTGGGTATAGCACATGCATCCATCAACCACGGCCTTACCCACGCTGCTATTATCGACTTTGATCTCCACCATGGTGATGGCTCTCAGACCATTGCATGGGCTCATAATGCCAGAATTGCATCGTTGCCGAGAAACGCACCAAACTGGAAGAAATCCGCAATCGGTTACTTCAGCCTGCATGACATCAATTCTTACCCTTGTGAAATGGGTGACGAAGAGAAAGTCCGCAATGCCAGCTTGTGTCTGGAAGATGCTCATGGGCAGAGCATTTGGAACGTTCATCTGCAGCCGTGGAAGAGCGATGCGGAGTTCTGGGACCTATATGAGTGTAGGTACTCCGTCCTGTTGGAGAAGGCGCGAGCTTTTCTCAAGACGTATACGCAACGTCTGCTTGCCTCATCGAACCATCCTGTTCCTAGAGCTGCAATCTTTCTATCGGCAGGGTTTGACGCCAGTGAATGGGAAAGCCCTGGCATGCAAAGGCATAAGGTGAACGTTCCCACCGACTTCTATGCAAGGTTCACGAGAGACATTGTCAGATTATCTCAAGAGGCCAATCTGGGCGTCGAAGGTCGTGTTGTCAGTGTGCTTGAAGGCGGTTATAGTGACAGAGCCTTAACAAGTGGTATTTTAAGCCATCTTAGCGGACTGGCCGAGGATGATGTTACAATTCCCATGGAGGTAAATCCAGGTGCCAATGGGCTGGGTTATGAAATGGGCAGACGCATGGGAGTCCTTAATTTGGACGGTCAGGCTATCAAAGAAGAGCTCAAGTCAACAGGACCTTCTGTCAAATTCGAGTCATCCTGGTGGGCTCCTCCGCGCTTAGAAGAACTGGAAGCCCTTGCGAATCCACCTCCTGCTGCTCCGGTTCCGAAGAAGGCCCGGAACGTGGTACCAGCAACGTATACGTCTCCAACGCAATCCTTTACAGCTAAAATTGTCTCAGCTCCCAAAGAACGACGCTCACTCTCTGGCCTAGCTTCTATGGACCTTTCGAGATCGCCTTCGGCATCACTATCAAGAGCGCCATCCCCACCGGCGCCAGACGTAGACTGGCAAACGGCCTCCTACGAACTGAGTAAGCTGCTCATCCCTTCTGACCGTCAGACAAGGAGTCGCAAGCCTGAGGAGTTGAACGCTGAAGCAAGCCGTGTGAGACGTAATCGGCACTCTACTATTGGTATTCCTGCCGAGACAGCAGCGCCTGAAGGAAATCGAATGCAGTTACGGGAACGCAGGAGCAAGCCGCCCAAATATGCTTTGGCTGAGGAAGAGGAGGAAGAAAGACCTGTTTCGAGGACTAGTCGGCGCAAAACAATTGGTGCTGTGGGTCTTAAGCGAGACAAAAGTGTTAGCAGTGACTGTCCGGCGCCAATGGAAGGATTCATGCGGCCAACAGAGCAATCAATGAGAAGACTCAGTGTAGCGTCCAGTATAGGCTCACTCAATGGTGATAGAGCAGACTCGACGAAAGCAGATATCCTGAACCGTCAGGTAAGTAACGGCCTTATCACTGCAGCGGCGAATCGATCGACAAGTTCTGCGAGCGGCAGACCGGATTCTTCTATGAGTAGCCGCACTCAGCTTGGCCCTTCAGTAACCAGGAAGAGCAAAATGGGCAGCGGTACTCTTACCGATATCCCAAAGACAAGAAAAAGAGAACCTCCTGTTCCTCGAATTCCTTCAGGATACAGCAGGGTCCCAAGTACCTCTGAACCTGAGCCTGCGAACAAAATTGGCGCAACTGGTGGTAGAAGTGAGGTGTCTTCTGCCTCGCCTGAAATGACTGGGATCTCGGATGTTAATCATTTGACTTCCAGCATGAAAAAGATGAGCATCAAATTGAAGGTGCCCTCGAAAGCAGAACAAGAGATGAGGGAGGCGAGGATGGCAGCAGAGAAGAAGAAGCCGACTGCCAGGGCACCGCGTAAGCCGGCCGCGCCCCGGACTACCAAGCTTGCAGCTTCCAAGATGTCTAAGCCGCAAGCAGCTCTGGCCGAACACCCGATATCAGGAAGCGCAGACTCGGCTACGGTCGACCCTAGTAACCCTATAGCAATAGGGACAGAGTATATCAACGGAACCTTGCCACGAATTGAAGCTCATCAGAGCGAGCTATCCCAAATTCCAAGCACTTCAGAAGCTCCAGCAATCCCTACGGCACCTTCGACTGTAGCTAGTCCAATTCAGCAAGAGGTACTGGAGACCTCCAAAGCCACAGACGTCATATCCTCCAATCGCAGCCCTATCCTATCGGGCCCAGTAACAGTCCCCACAAACACTTCGTCGCCAGCGAAACGAACTCGACAAGATCTTCCTAACTTCACAGCCAGCTCTCCCATCCCATTTGGCTTCACCAACGCCAATGTCGCCAAGGACACCATTGCACAACCAGCGCCAGCACTTCCTCAGTTCGCGAAGCTACAATCCGAGTGTTCAACAACAGCACGTGCAGATACTCTAGACAATGAGGAAGCCATACACGACTTGCTCATGGGCGATGCCGAAGGCAAGGAGGGAGGGATCGTACAGGAGAAGGATGATCTTGAGCTGTCGGTCGTGGACGTCTGGGATGTCCCCGAAACGCCTGTGAGGCATCTCTGAGCTTGCTCTGCCTCGCCCCTCTCCGTTTCCTGTTCAGGGACATTCCGACGTTCACTACGTGCGTGTTACCCCGCGGGATTAGGTCCCAATTTCCATATCTTCGTTCAGTTCGACGCGGTAAAGCCAAGTTCTACGTACCTTTGGTCCTTTTCGTTTAGGGTCTTCGTTTGTCGGACAGTATTATTTGGATCATATGTACTTAGATACCCCCTTGCAGACGTCTTTACCTAGTTTCTAATCGTGGCGTCTTCAATAAGATCGTGCGTCGGTTTTCTTCGACGGAGAGCAAGCTTGATCCCTGAGCCGAGTGAAGACCGTGATCGCCGATTGGAAATGTAGATGATTGTAAGAAGCAGTACAAACGCCCCTCATGTTGCTCTCATAGAAGAGCACTCATATCACTAAGCAGCGGCCCATCCACCAGTGATCTAAACAAAACTCACATCAGACAAACCTAAGTAGCAAAGATGACTGTCCGTCCATTTTTGTCCTCAACCTAGCAGAGATCCTGTACCAACCAAAGCCATACACAACCCATAAACAGCCTGCCTGACCAAAAATAGCTTCATTTCCCAATACTGCTCCCCAATTTATTCCCCGACCACCCGCTCAACTTACTCCCCACCCGACTCGACGTATCGCTCACCCAATCCGGGACCCTCATCTTCTCGAAACTCATGCGGACCCTCCCCTCAGCAATGGAATGCACGATATTAATAACGCCAAAGGTCGAGCTGCCGAGGGCGCGGAAGATCGCCACGCCAGCAACGGACCAGAGGATGAACTTGAGGTAGAAATTATCGCCGACGTCAGCGGAGTTAAACGCCTCGGAGACGGCCATGGCCAAGATAGCGTTGGCGACCATCCAAGCGACGACCATGTAGGTGCGGACGGCGCGGTAGTAGTCCTCCTGCTGCTGGGCGTCGGACACGGGATCGCGGGGGGCCTCGAGGCGGTCGCGGAGGTTGCGGAGGGCCTCGTCGTAACCGGAGTCGATGTCGAGCTGCTCCGACGGCATCTCGAGCTCGACGGTGGTTCCGCCCTTGCCGGAGACGCGGGCGGCGCCGAGGTCGGTGTGGATGACGTTGTCGCCCTTGGTGCCCCAGGTGACGTCGTGGGTGTTGCAGAAGGCGTAGACCTGCAGGGTGCAGATGTAGGAGGGGAGGAGGGCGAAGTACTGCGCCGACGAGGTGAACATGTGCCAGGGGTCGAGGTAGAGGAAGGACATGAGGAAGTACAGGCCCAGGGTGGAGCCCGTGGAGACGATCAGGTTCGTGAAGATGTTGTTGCCGAGCGTGAAGCTCGTGCTGGGGTTCTTGAGCTGCGCGATGACGATGTAGAGGGCCGCGAAGGTCGTGTAGGCCATGATTACTGAGTACACGGCCATGCTGGTCATGAACATTTTCTTCGCCCTGGGAGTTGGGGTTAGTTGGGTCAGTTGAGCGGGTTTCGTGGTGGCTTACCCTTGCGGTCGGTTGCCCATCGACAGGATGAATTGCGTACAGATCAGGAGTACGCAGGAGAATCTGAGGATGACAAATATGTAGAGGCCTATACGGTGTCCGAAAGGGTCTAACTTGGGGTCTGCCAAAGAGCCGGCGATAAAGTAGAACGTGAGGTAAAAGTTGGCCTAAATCTATCAGCAAATGGGGCTCCTGTAGTTGGGTTTAATAGCCTTACCAGTGAAAAGTATGTGAAACACAGATTGACGAATTGATATACAAACTCTACATGGAGGAGGACTTTGCGTGTGATGGTATGGTCGGTTTTCCATATCTGTCGGAAGTGGATAAGGGAGTAGACAGCGGCAAAGAAAGCTCCATTTAGCCATCTTCGTCGTTGTGATATGAATTCAGGCACAGCATCTAAAGATGTGTTAGGTATAGGTGCTGGAGCTTCGAGACAAGAGTCTTACCAGGCACGTCCGTCTCTCCCGTTGCGCTCTTCACGTACTTCAGCACCCACTGCTCATTTCTCTTTGCCACCAGTTCCCAGCACAAGATCCGATCTTCGGCCAGATACATGTTCGCAGTAAAGACATCGGCATCTTGGCCGTGCAATGTCTCGCCTTTGAAGTATTGACTAAGCGGACCGTGCCCGGTGGCATCGTTCTGCAAAGCGTAGTATCGATACGCACTCAAAGCTCCTGGGAGAACCGTAATGTACCCAAAGACAGACTCCAGAGGCTTATCCAAGATGTTCGACATCTTGTACTCAAAGTTCTGAGACGCTACCAATGGGTTGAGAAGTCCGAGCCATCCCTTCCCCTTGCCCGCTTTGATCTCTCCACAAGCGCCTGCTACACTCGAGTCTGTATCGAAGGCTTTCCACAAGTGGTAGAGTGAAGTTGAGCCCGGTTTGGTGCCGACGTCCAGTAAGATGCAGACATTAGGGCCAAGTGCTTTGCCGAAGGCGTTAAAGAACCATCGGTGCGAATTCAGTTTCTTTTGGTTCTTCTCCTTCATACAGAAGATGATCTGACATGGCACAATGCCTTTCTCCGCCCCTTTGAACTTGAGATCTGCATCCAGTGAGACCTGTGTTGTGTATTCGTATACGTGAGCGGTCACTTCCCGCTGATTGACCAAGTTCTTTGCTATTCCATCCTGATAGACCCCCATTGCAGCAAGAGCGTTGAGCGTTCGAGGGTGAACTTTCCTTCTCCCGTCCGAAACTATGCATACCACAATCTTCTGCCAACCATCTTTGCCCCACGTCCTTGACTTTGACCGCGAACAGAAGTGTGTAATATTCCGCATTACACCATGCATCGTCCGCGTAAAATCAATCTCGTTCTCATTATACATGGTCACACAAATGAATAACTCAGTCTCTCGCACAGTATTCCCAATGTTCTGACGTAGCTTATAGCCCCTTGAAACAAAGTCGTCTGGATCGCAAGTAACCGCGGTGTATCGCATATGGGTGAATTCGACCTCGTCTCGCCTCGGTAGAAAGCTGTAAAGAATGGTGGGAATTTTACATTCGAGGATTAGCTCTCCATTGATGAGTCTGACCTCCTTCTTGGCCATCTGGGCTTGTCTGGCTCCTCGCCGTCTCTCCTGTCGACCCGTCGGTGCCGGACAGTACTGGTCATGGTCCTGATTCCCATCAAACTCATCTGTTAACGTCGACTGTGACTGAAATGAGTTATAAGACTTAAGACTAGCACGGGGATTCGCATCAGGTGGCCCAAAGACGTCATCATCTTCTTCACTGATCGGTATCGCCGTAGCATCTGACACATCCTTCTGCGCTCTGCTTGCGGCAGCGGGACCAGAGAACAATGGCGCCGGAGGCAGAGGACGTCTCGGACTTCCGCCATATTGCGAGGAAGGGGTTCCCGGCCGAGGACTGCCGTTAATATCTGGCAGCTCATACGCAATATTCGACGGTGGGGGTCTCGGTATGTCAGACGAACGCCTTGAGGGTGTCCATGGGCGCACCGGCGAGGTTCGACTGGGTGAGCGCGGGATATGGGACGGGATGTCTGAAACCGAAGGGGGCGGCATGTGTGGGGCCTGTTCTAGTACCGACGAGGAGCGTGAAGGTGACAATGACGCTGCAGAGGGGCGGAAGGAGCGTATAGAAGGACTAGGTCTGTCACGTTTGGGTGGTGAGCTTGTTCTTGTAAATTTGACACGGATTGTAGCACGGCGCGCTGGGCTAGCGGCAGTCTCTCCAACTTGTGCAGAGGCTGACCACCTCGAGGATGTAGCACTGGCTTCTCCCTGGGGCACTTGCGATTCGCAAAGGGTTCCACTAGAGTTCCGTGCTCTGTCTTGCGCCTCTTGGGATATGGGTTGAGCAATAAAGTGCGCCTCCACGGGATAGACAAGTGATACGTACGGGCGACGATCCGAGTCATCCACCGATGTCAACAATCGCATTGTCGAGCCATTACTGTGCTGATTTGTAGGGCTTTGAGCATTCGAGTTGTCAAAGTATTCTGGGGGACCATCATAATAACTTGGAGGAACCTGCGACGGTGTCGACGGTCTCTCCATTATTGACGTAACTGAGGTGGTGGGGAAGTGGCTATGGCGCTGATGAGTGACAACAGCTGCAGGTTTGTCGCGTGGAAGTACTGTCCATCCGTTCACAATGAGAAGCCAATCCAGGTAAGGACTCAATTGTTGGAACGTAATGCCTTTCGAGCTTCACTTTTGCTGGTGATACACCAAGAATAGAGTTATACGTATTTCATAGAGGTAATCATTAGAGGGCATCGTTCCGACGGTTGGGTTACAGCAGCACTAGCCGTTGCTCCAGCAATGGACGGCAGAGAGTTTACCCGATCCGACTTCCGCCAAGGATGTTGGCCGGAAATACACTAGTGCGATAGATGGTGATCAATTGAGAACGCCATCGCTGAAGATTGCCAGTGCCTACCTCACCGTCACCTTCGGGTGTAGCGATCAGAATGACAGCGACCAGACTATCGCCAACAGCCAACTTGCTTCGAAACTCACGACTCTTCTCTCTCCCTCCTCCTCTCCCCCGACCTAGCCATGATGTTTCCGCAAGCATAAGATCCACTTCGGACAGCGCAACTCTCCCCTATCCTACCTACGCCGCAATAGAGACTCCGCAGTCCTCACTGTCAAGAGGCGATTGGGGCTTGAAGCGGCCTTTGCCCCTTCGCGCTACGACTGCAACGTCGACACCCACCGTACGAGTAGACGCGGTTGACACCTGGGAACACATTACCAACTTCGAATCTGCTGCAGATCACGTTCTTACGCTCCGTAAATGGCAGGAGTTGAATCTACCGATTTCAGTGCCTGGAAGTGGGAGGAGAAGGACGCAACTCTCTGATGTCTCGAACGGAAAGAACCAAGATCTGCACAGAAGTGTTTTTGAAAGACACAGAGACAACACCGTGTCGGATGAGCAGAGTCAACTGCAAAGGTTTCAAAGGTGGAAATTCAAAGGACCTTGGTTAGCTGGGAAATCAGAAGGGGGGTTTAACGAATACCTTCAGAAAGAAATCCGACGGCGGAAAGGCGAATTCCAGGCCTTCTTAAAAAAAAGGTGCTTGGAGGAAAAGCTGCAACAACTCAAGCAAGTAGCAACGGATAGAGGAGAAGACCTTGATCAGTCCAAGGAGTCACGTCAAGTAACCGAGGAAGAGTATGTGGACTACGTGAAACGGCTGCGACATAACAGCTCTACCTTGAGTACCATCATCCATCAGTTTCTGGATCTTCCGGAGCCACCTGCCCCTGCTCCGGCTACTCAAACGAATTTTACTTTCACCTCCAAGGACAAAGACAAAACTTCCAGTACATCGTTATACTCGGAGACCGGACCTCCCGCAACTCATCCTTCAGCAGGATTATCTTACCTCCGAACGTCCTCGTACTTAACCAACCATCCCAAGCTTGGGCCCCAGTTGAAGAAGCCGCCAGTGCGTGGACGGGTTTTGCGAGCGGCGAAGGACAGTAACAACCGGAGATCCCAACCTTTGATGGGCATAGCAGGCATCGTGGCCGAGGACGTGGATTACAGATATTTCAATGAGGAGAAAGATGGGCGCACACGGTACAATGGTGTCATTGACGGCGGTGCAAAATATTGGTATCATCCGACGCAGGCAAGCATTGATGCGCAAGGGCGAATCCTCCTGCGCATTGACTCAGCGGATCAGGATAGTACTGCCATCTACGGAGGTGAAGTGAAGAGCGAAGTGAAGAACGAAACTGTGGCTAGTGCTATCACCAATCCTACCGATCGCTCATGGGAAAGACCGTCAACGAGCTATGGCGCCGCGAACACGACCAGCAGGGGTCGTGTCGAGCCTTTGGATCTGCCCGCAGGTGGTGGTTCTGTCAGCGACAGTCTTATCAAACTTATCGAACGAGGCCGCTGATGGCGGGATCAATAAGTCCATATTGAGTCGCAACTCGGCCTTTCTAGCATGTCCAGCTTAGTTAGACCATTGAAAATAGTAAGTAGAGTGATAATTGAAGATTACCTACACTAAATTCGCGTGAGTCCCCTTTAGGGGAAGAGGCTTCAGTCGCAGCTCCAATACCCGAACTGAACCGTATATCATAAGATATGTAGAGGTGAACATCAATACCGTGCAAGGCTTACCAGACCAGGTTTGATACATATGTCGTAGAGAACATCTCTCCGTATGAACAAGCACCGATAATGTAGTTCAACTTCTACCTCGCACGAAATGCTACATCACGTGACATCAGGCGGGACGCTTACTCATCAAGGGTAGGGCACACACTCGCTAGGCAGATTGTTAAAGATTCTCAGAAACCTCACGACGACGACGACAGGAACATCAATCAACCACACCAACCGCAAATATGGGTCGCGTTCGCACAAAGGTATGCATTCATCAACCCATCAACCACAACACACGCACACCCGTCACTCACGCAAACACGTAACAGACAGTCAAGAAGTCGGCCAAAGTCATCATCGAGCGCTACTACCCCAAACTGACCCTCGACTTCGAAACGAACAAGCGCATCTGCGACGAGATCGCCATCATCGCCTCCAAGCGGCTCCGCAACAAGGTCAGTCACCTCACCCCCCCACGGCTCTCGTCCACGTCCCCACCCACCTTTCCACACCCATATTCCCCCTCTCAACTCCCATCAACACCTCGACCCCCCCCCCCCTCCCCCCCAACCTTTCCTTTGCAGCCTTTCCCCTATCACCACAACCACAACCACAACTCCCCGACCCCAGCTGATCCGGTCCTCCTCCTCCTCCTCCAGATCGCTGGCTACACGACGCACCTAATGAAACGGATCCAGCGCGGCCCTGTACGCGGCATCTCCTTCAAGCTGCAGGAAGAAGAGCGCGAGCGCAAGGACCAGTACGTGCCGGAGATCTCGGCGCTGGACTTTACGCAGAACTCGGAGAGCGGGCAGTTGGATGTGGATGGGGAGACGAAGGATTTATTGAAGAGTCTTGGGGTATGTTCCTTTTCGCCTTTACCCCCCCTTTATGGGAGCGAGGGAGAGAGACGTGACGTTGCGTCGGTTGAGTTCGAGCCGGGGAGGGTTGCGGACGGCGATGCTGACTGGGTCGGTGTGTGTGTAGTTCGATTCGATCCCCGTCAACGTCGTGGCGGTGTCGCAGCAACAGGTCGTCGAACGGGGTCCGCGTCGGTTCGGGGATCGGCCGCCGAGGAGGGATTAGGTGGTGGTGAGATAGGCTGGGCGATGTAGGGTGCTAGATGGAGCTGTTCCCGGTGTAGTGCTTGTCGCGTTAGATCAATCGAGGTCATGGTCAAACTACAAGGTGTCGCCGGGCTTTCTTCGGAGAGCGAGGCTTGACTGCCAATGCCACCCCCTTGGACGTTCAAGAGCGCCTCTTTGTGACCGCGGGACATCCTTACGGCTTACTGGAAGGCTGGTGCTGGTGCTGATGTCTACGCTCGTGCCCCGCACTTTGTGACCTGTTGCCAAGACTACGTGCATAGCTTATGTTATCGGTTGGGACGTCTACGATCTCTAGTCATATCAGTCTGACTCGATCAGATAGGACGTAGTCATTCCCTCTTTACTCGTCTTGAAACTGTTCCCATACATTCAACAGTAGAACAATCAGTATGCCCGAATGATTTCAGCCGGACCAACCCAAGATATAGAATAGGATCTGAGAGGCACGTGAAGCGCACCATGAGATCGAGCTCATCAAAGGGAGGGCGAGAAAGAGAGGGGAGGGCGAGAGAGGGAGGAGAAGTGAGGGATCGCGCATGTCAAGCTCCCAACACCAATTGATGGAGGCTAGAAGGGAGAACTGCTGTCTTGATATGGTCGTCGCTTGAACGGACATGTCGCGTCAGTGTATTGTTGTTTGCATGGGGTCGAGTGTGAGCTGCTGTCTATCTTGGGTTGGAGGCTGAACGGGGTGGATGGGTGGGCGGCGGGAGAGATGATGGAGTTGGGGTTTGGGCTTGGGGCTGGGTGAAGTGGATGGGGCAAGGTGGGTAACGGTCAAGGAAGGTAGGGCAAGTGGTTCCGGAAGTGGTGGGAGGAATGTCGACGTTTGAGTATGAGAGCTATGGACGTAAGATGGCCTCAACAGAGAGACAGTGAGGATAAAGGATTGATGGATCGTGGTTGCGGTCGGTGGGATGAGATGGCATTTTGGGTAGTGTAGGGCATAATCGGCCAAAAGTGCCACGGGACGTGTTCAGGGCGTGCGTGGGACGCCTTACACGTCTCAAGGTTGGTGCGATTGATCTGCGAATCTGTCGTGCCGGGTTGAGAAAGAAACCCATGTTTTCCATTTCAAGCATGGCGCCCTCACACCGCGCTGTAAGTAAGAGACAAAGAGAGTAAGAGAAAGAGACAACTGAAATTACACGTCTTGGGTTTGCTCGGGTATGGACTTTCCAACACGTATGATAGATCCTCAATCTTTCTTAGACATTACGTGGGCGAGACTCGGAAAGATAGGAAACAACATCTCCCTGCGGCCCGCGCTCGCGAAATACACCCACAGTACAACCCCGAATCGAGCGCGACTGACGCGATGAGGTCTAGCCCGAACCTACGGAGCTATAGCCTCGCAGCCGCCAGCCTTGGGCTTGACTGGCCATCTGCCCGCGTGGGCTCTGCGGCGTCGTCAGTTGCTGCAGCGCCACTTCGGCCGCGTCCTCCTTGGCGTTGTTGACGTATTGGCCGTCGTACCAGAAGCGGGCGGCGATGTGCTGGCCTTCGATTGTCACTGTGCTGGACCATGCCGTGCGACCACCTAGGGCGGGGAAACAGGGGAAGGTCAGTCGATGCGCTGCGGCAGGGCTCGGTTGTCGGGCTCGAGCATGGGGGTGGGGGGTGGGGGAGGGGATGGTGATGACCACGAAGAGGTTATAGAGAGCTGGGAAAGGAAAGAGTTACCTCGACGGTCAGAGACGATGTTGAAGACTGGAGGACGCATCTGAGCTGCGCGGCAGTGATCTCGTGGACAATCAGTACCGACGGCGTCGAGGTCAAGGCCAAGACCGGGGAGAGCATCAACACCAACCTTGGAGTCTCTCCTGCCACGTCGGCCTCATGCCGTTGTTGGAATTCGGCGATGTAGGGCTTGACATTGTTCGGTGATGAGACGTCGGATAACAGGGGCTTCAAACCAAGCAGCAAGAAAAGGTAACAGATCTTCTTTTCCAAACGTAGGCAGCAGGATCAAATGCAACTTCGATCGTAGGAGCGGTAGTGAGGAAGCAAACACGGCCGCAGAAGCCGGTGAGCAACATCTTTATAGAAAAGGACAAAGAAGAGAGAGAAGCAGCTGTGGCAGAACAGGAACGAAGAGCACCTATCCGCAACAATGTCTGACATGCATGATGAAGTATGAGATGCTTTTTCTCTGAAGCTCCCAAAATCTTAAACTTTTGCGGGAGCCAATGCGCTGCGAATCATCCAAGCCTGCATTGCCTCTCTCCCTTTTTTCAGGTACGGGTCGGTACGTTGCGTGCGTGCGCGGGCGCGGGCGCGGGCGCGGGCGCGTTGCTGCTGGCTGTCAAGTGTCAAAGTGTCAAATCAAGGTTGAGCCGCGCAAGGTATTGGCGGCCGGAACCGGTGAGGGGTACACGGTCCGTCACTCGAAACGGTGACACAGGAATCAAATTCGACGGTAGTCCGGATGGAGGCCGAGATGGCATCGTGGGCGGTCGCGACGGGAGAGGCATGGCGACGTGCGCTGGATCCAATAGCCGGGGGGTGGGTGGGACGTGAACAAGTCACCGTGTCTCTCCGGGTCTGGTGTGTCGTCTGCCCGGCCTGAGAAGGAGGTGGGGTGGGGGGGGAAGGGGAGTGTTGCGAAATGGGATGTGGAAGGGAGATGAAGCCCGAGGCTTCCAGCTTGAGCAGCTCCAGTGATCAATGTGGACGGAACGATGATGAATGATGCGACCTACTGGTTAATGCCATGTGTATGTAAAAGAGAGGGGAGAGGGAGGGTCTGGGGTTTAGGTTGGGTTTGGGTGAAAAGCAAGAGGGTGAAAGATTGGGAATTCTTCCTGCTCGCAGGGCCGTCTTGCATTGCATGCGAATTGAAGTAGGTAGTTAGTAACCAAGGTAAAGTAAGACAGGTGCTGTAGGTAACTGAATCGACAGTGCCGCTACATCAGAGAAATCAGTCAGGGCGTGCTAGCTGCTTCCAGCTGCAAGATGTTATACCGGGAGAGAGAGCTGGAAAGTATAAGGGGTGTGGTAAGTGTCAGTGTCAGGCAAGGCAAGGCAAGGCAAGGTAAAGGTAAGGTAAGGTAAGGTAAGGTAAGGTAAGGTATATGTAAGCTGTCAGCTGACCCCTGCTGCTTGTCTTAAGGTTGTTGATTGCTATTTTGGAAGCTGTCAGTGTCAATCCTAATTCGTATGCCTGCTTGCTTGCTTGCTTGCTTTGCTTGCTTGTTCTGCTTGGCTGCTGTCAGTGTAACCTCTGTGAGAGTCCCCTGGTTGCACACCCAGGTCGAGGGCTGCATGGGGTTGCCACGAGACTATATGCGATTAGCCGGGCGGCATTATCTCTGGCTCTGGCTCTGGCTCTTTGCTTTCAGCCCAGTGAAGTTACCTAACGACTAAGACACATGTCTTCGGTTCACTGCCGACATATAGTACATGACAAACTACTCAAATCCATGAAAGAGCAACTAATACTAATTCAAAGGTTCAATGCATTGAGTGTCCTTCGAAGTTGAGCCCTTCTTAAGATCTATATCAGTGCCTACCAAGCCAACCGGCCAAGCAAGCACGATAGCCCTAGAAGAATCATCTGCCCTTTCTGTCCCATGCTTCGCCTTATCCGCCATGCCCGCGATGCCCGGCCATGCTGATAGGAGAAAGCTTGCTTGCTGCCCACCAAAGAACAATCGAAAACTCCAAGTGATGGCCGTAAACCTTGACATATCTCGCCCTTCAGATGTGAGTTGAGTACATGACATAGTGACCCAGCTGCCCCCAATGCAAATGGTCTGATATGTACTAAGAAAGGAGTTGGTGTCCCACTGAAATGTTCATGACCATGCATAGCTTCAATTATGCCATTGTTCTGTCGTTAATGTGTATATTGCCGGGTCGCTGTGTTTCCCCGGCGATTGAAAACTTCGTCAATCAGGCGTTTGGGACCAACATACTCCATGTTGAGTTTGAAAGGTGCCTTCATTGGCATGGGTAGCGTCAGCTGCATGCCACGCTTTCTACGCCAACGGCGCTGTATCGAGTCATCGACAAGGGCGATGAGACCAGTTGCAACGATGATACTGTGAGCGGTTAGTTTGGCCGAATATGCCCACAACATGTTCGATCATACTGACTCCGCAACATCGGTAACACCACTCAGGACCTTCTCATCGCTGATCCACATCGAGCATGGCGGTACCCAGCCGCCCTTATCCTTTTCCTCATCTGCTTCAGCTATCGTCAGAGCTTCGGGCACAATATACGCGACAGGCTTGCCCGTCCGCACATTGATGAGATTGTACGAAGACTCTGTGGAGTCGTAGTCCCGTCGAGCGACTCGCTTCCAGGCGTACTTGGTCCCCCAGAATTCGAACTCATACTTCTTCGATGTCTTTGTTCCGCGAGGCTTGACGTCGACATGGGCGTAGTTCGAGAACTCGAGGCGAACAGCGCTCTTGGACGTCGAAGCACCGTCTTTGTCATGGGTCATATTTGGACCAGGCTCGATATTTTCATTATCATCGGAGCTATAGCCGGAATCACGTCGTGCCAGACTCGCAGTAGTGGACGTCTTGTTTTCTGATCTCGAACGGATGCTTGACAGAGCACTGGAGACAGAGTGTGGGAATGTCGGCCGTTGGCCAGGCGTGGGTTTGACGACCTTTCGACTTGAATGACAGACCTCACGGCCAGAATCCCGACAATATCGACGGAGGGAGAATTCACGATGACGGAGGTCATGCATCCGGAGATGGAACAGAGTGAGAGCCAACTTGCGGCCTCCCGAGGTGAACGCCTCGGTGTCAACCCGGAGATTCATATTCCCATCGACTGTCGCGTCATCGTGTCTGATGTGGAGTCTTCGAGTTGATGGAAAGAGATGGGCGAAGTCTGACGGCGTGGATGGGATCGCGCTCGAAGCGAGGACCTCAAATGACTCGTCCGGCACGTTGTATTCGAAAGCGTCCTCTGACCGTTCTTCGTCCGAATACCCCGATGATGCAGACGATGTTGCACTGTAGCTGCTGCGGGGTGAGAAGGCGGGTTCGTGTCCACCAAAACTCGGCGCCGCTGTCTTGAAGTGCTTCAGCTCGGGTCTGACACTGTAGAGTGTAGGTGCTGTGCTTCCTGACTGATCTGAGCTATCGCTATAGCCAGATTCTGAGCCGCTATGGCTGTAGTCGGTACGGGCTCGGTGTAGTCCTAGTGACATAATGACTGACAATGCAAGATTCGTCGTTAGATCGTGGGATCAGGTCAAGTCTGTGCAGATGTATATGCACTGAGCTGGTCGATGTGGGTTGGCTTTGTTTCCCAGATATTCATACCCAGGTCAGTTAATAAACGTAGTTCAGGTTAGATATGAAACGACCGCCATGTGTACAGTAAGATGTGATAATATTAGAGGAGGAGAAGCCATGCTGGCTGGGTTCATGTTTCTATCGTAAGGCTCTAAACTGGGTAACAGAGAAGCCCGACTGTGAAAGTGGCCCCGAAGGATGGCGGTGGTTAGGCGGCGAGGGTTTATGGGGGGGGCCAGGAGGTTGGGATGAAAGCACCAAAGTGAAGTGAGAGGCGGTGGGTGGTCGTGGGGTGTTGTGGTCCTGATTCTGATCGTCTGCGCCCGTACGAGGACATAACTCAACTTACCTTCCGCTCACATCCAACCAGCCCTCACCACCCCCTTCGTCCTCGCATGGACAGCGACCACTGGATAGGCTGTGGAGAGAAAAGGCTGGACAGAGTACTTTGTACCTTGTCCGACCAGCCCGTCCACTACCCTAGTTGTCATTCATTAGCAACCAACCAGAAGCACGACATGCAATAACCTCATGCACAGTGATGAGTTCAAGCCTCCTGGTTGTACACAATCTCACTCCACTTGACTCGCTCCCGAAACTCACCGATCATTTGCACAATAATACGAAGGACGCAGTAATGCGGTCGCGAACACAAGAGGGACTTGCGCAATTATCCAAACGATAATTTCTCGGTCGTTGCGCCTAAGGGAGTCCTCGTACAACGAAGTACGAACGTACGTATGGTACACACGACTCGACTGCCAGCTCAGGTGGATTGCCATTCTGCAAAATTTGCGAGGACGGGGGCCGAAACTCGGACTCGTACCTACAGTACGGCTGCGTCCCTAGTTTCCTTCTTTTCGGCGTAAGGAGCCATGGATGCTTGCCCTTCGTGTGCCCAGGGCGGCTGTGCTTACAAGATGAGTTATCTTCGTACTCCCACATCTCACAACAGTCAATAATAATAATAGGCTGCAACAGCCCGGTCGTAGTCAGCCTGAAGGCTTTAGGATGGAATAATCGTCCGACTGGTTTTTATATGGCAGGGTTGTGCGAGTGGGGAATGGGGATGCCAGCAGAGCAACAATAAATACAACGTACCCTCGCCACACTGTGGCCTTCCACCAGAGTGTGAAGCGATGTACGGAGGTACGGAGTAGGACGAGTCAACCTCAGTAAGTCGAAGTACCCGAAGGTGGGCAATCTGACGATTTCAGTTCTTTGAACGAATGGCATCCTGTAGGCTACTGCAAGCTTACACGTGGTTTCACCGGTTAAGGATAAAGTCGTGTGAGTGGAGGGCTTCACCTATCTAGCCGCCCGCGGCGCCGTTCGCCTTCCCGCTACTTTCAACCAAGCAGTCGAAACTCCGTTTTCTCGCCTAGGGCAAAGCATCGCTCACCAGACGGCACCGTACCCTACTGGACTTGAGTCAGCCATACGGATCTGGCATCTTGAAACCATGTCAATAACGTTATAGCTTGGGACCAGCGGCTTCGGACATATCTCTCCTTACATTGTGGGAGCCGCATCTGGCGATGGAAGCCACTAATACGAAATGCGTCCAACAAGCAGACTTACTTCAAAGGCCATCATCGTGGTCAGGCTGAGTACAACCCTTCCTCAGCCTTGTATATTCTTCATGCTGGCGTTGGCATCGTCTTTCACTCTCATTTCCGGCGTCGGTTGGCACCATTCAGCAAAATGTATCGGGCCCGTCTTCCGTATATTCCGTATATCCACTATTTGGTCAGTTGTTTCCTTGGCACGAGGCTTAGCATCTGGCGATCCACAGTCATTTCCTCAACCCATTCGTCGAAAGCATGTGCTGCTGCCCAACAGTACTTCAATCTCATCTCGTCAACTCGAGAAGCTGTTTCCTTCTTCAATACAACCTCTTTTCCGTGGATCATTGCCAAATCCAACAAAGTACAACTACCTGCCGTATCCAAGCGGTCTCAGGCCAGGCCTTGGTGCCATGCGGCCGTTGCTGTCGACATTGATAGTGTCCAGGCTTATCAACCTTCGAGAAGGTTTCTCACGATGGCCATTCGTGGATGCAGTTTCATCGCGGACCAGCTCGCGTATGAGGTAATCCTGCTCACTGGCTGTGGATATGCAAATCTGCATTAGCACCTCACACCTGCATATGAGCTTTCTCATCATTTGTTTCCATCGCCGATACCTTTTCTCACGTAATTTCGACTTAACCATGACGACAGTGTCGAGGCAATTTTGCCATTTGATGCTGGATTTTCGGAGAAATGACGGGCATGCAATGTATCGGTCTTCGTCGCCGTTGAAGATCTTCCACAGTCAACGACTCCTAGTTATACGGGATGATCCGGTTAATCTACCTTATGTGACGACAGAGAACGCGACTCAAGCAGTCGTCGAGTGCACGGACCTGCCAAAGCGTGCGGTATCCGGATGTCGGTTGGTATTGTCTCAGCATCAGCTGGCGCGCGAATGAACGCCTGAAGAAATCACGCCCCTTCTAAATTCGGCGATCATGCTCATCAAACGGTTGTCATGCCGGCTTGGGGACACCCCTTTTCGACGTGACACCCGAGATTTGCAAACTGCGCATATGAAGACTGCAGAACTCATTTGCTTCCTACTAGCGCTGCATAGGGCTGAATTAGCATTATGCGACGACGTTTCTCTCGACAACAGACGCTGTAGGATATGCCCCTTTTAGATTATTTGTGACGTTGTTTTATACAGGGCAATCCGAACGTTTGCCCTAAGATTTCAAACTTGACGCAGCAGACATACTCGTACGATTTCGAGTACTGGTTTTGGGTCTTCTCCGAAGCTGAACAGTCTTTTCCTTACTCGATAGCCGTCAGCAAGCCTGTCTGGCGGAGGAAGTATCGTTGTGTCCAGCATCTCTGCCGTCGGCTCCCTCACGAGATCACCATTCCCCAACCCCAGACCCTCTTCCCGGACCCTAGCAACCTTCACTTCACTCTCACCATCCCAAGCTAAACCCCTCTCCTACCAAGGGCAAACAGCCATTCCCAGAGCACTCTTGCGAACCCGGGTTATTTGATCCCTCGAACTTCCATCTCACGATCCGAGCTTCGCTCAGACATCAGCCACTGGTTTACCCCATCCACTCGCCCACTTTCGAAATCCTTGGACCCTCAACTCTATCCGCTCCATCCCCTCTCCTGCCCTCGCTCCTGTGTGTTCCCGAAGCGATTGTAGCCATCACTCGCCCCTACCATGAATCGCGATCTCCGCCCGCTCCCACTTAGCGCTGCTCCGTCGTATTCCAGATATGGAACGCGCAATCTACAAGCTCGCCTGCGCCCCGTCCACGCAGACGCATGGGAGTACGATGCGATAGCAATGCTGCTCGAGCGAAGTGGGAACGGCAGGGAAGCTCGGCCCCACCAGTTTGGGAAGCTCGGCCCGCCCCTGGCCCGAGCTACGTCCTGCCCTGCTGACGCCCCTGCGCGGAGGGAGTCGGTGGTGGAAAGCAGAGCGAAGCAGAGCAAAGCACTCGGAGTCTGATCATGCTTCAGCCATCGACCTAGAGAACGGTACATTTCCAAACAAGTAATCAACCCCAACCGTTCTGTGCTAGTCAGTGGGTACTTCCTACACTTGCGAACCGTGAACTTGGGAACTGTATGTTTCGGACCCAAGCCATCGATCGATCACGGATAGATGGTTGGATTGCCGCGGAGACAGTACGTATGTGATAAATAAGATGACTGACCTACTCTACAGAGGTAAAGTAAAAAGACAGAGGAAAATTGGTGAGTTTAGCGCTCAAGGAACAATCACAAGTCGACAGATAATCAGGGAAGCAAAGGACTCGCTGTGAAAAAGCACAGCACCCCCATTCCGCCGTATCCAAAATGCTTTAGACGGCGTCCTCCACAGCCGCTTGGTGAATTGTCTGCATACACGCGGAGCAGTTCCCAAGTGCTAGGTAGGACGTGCGTGCGAGGTTAGGGATGGGAAAACACGCGCGCCCTATCCACCACCACCACCAAAGGACCTCCCCAACATCTGGCCCTCCCACCCGACCCACGCCCGAGCCATGACCCTCCACACCTTGACCTCGCCACTCCTGAGATCCCCCAACTTGAAGCTCTCCATCTTGACCTTGCGACTCTCCCTCCCCTGCTCCCAAGCCCGCACCTTCTTTTTCGTGCCGTCCCAATCCACGACGACAGCCACGTGATCCGGCTTGCCGACGTCGACGGCATACTTCTGATACATGGTGCCGCGGTGGCCCTGAAAGCGGGCGTTGCGGAAGGAGACGATGTCGCCGGGCCGGATCTCGTCGAGCTGGGTGATGGAGGCGTTGGCGAGGTTGGCGTAGACGAGAGCGCCGTAGGCGCGGGTGCCGACGGAGAGCAGGGCGTCGGACAGGGGGGCAAAGAGGTCGAGGACGAGGGCGTGCGGGCTGCCGTCGCCGACGGAGCTGTTTTGCTTGCTTTCGGCCGCTTTGGAGATGCGCGCGCCGAATTGGGAGTGGGCGGTCTCGAGCTGGTCTTGGCGCGGGCGAGGGGGTGGGGCCTCGTGGCGCTGCTCGAGGGTGGCGTCTGCGGGGTCGGTGGGGTCGAAGCGGGCGGTGATGACGGTTTGCGAGTAGTCCATGAAGAGGACGTAGACGATCTTCGAGGTGGTGGGTTTTCCGCCTCGTTTGGATGAGGTGGTCTCTTCCGTCTCGTAGAGTATGTCTTGTCGTCGGTTCTGGAAGACCGGAGGAGGCGTGTTGGGCTGTGTCCACCATTGACTATCTGGGGCAAGGTCGACGTGAGTGGCAATGAAGCCATGCTCTCCTGGAGGACGAGCTTGTTCCGTTGACCGTCGGGCACTGGTCGGGCGACGTTGCACGTCAAAAGATTGACGTGGCGCGGTCCGGCTAGATCCTGGGGCATTGGGAGGGGAGGTGAATTGAGATGGAGGTTGTGGAGACGGATGTTCCCGTTGTTCTGATGATGCTGGAGGAGGAGGCGGCATTGACCGACGTGGCGGTGGAGCGGAGTATAGATCATCATCGTCATCGTCCTGTCCCGGTAACGTCGCACCAACATCGAAGGGAGCTTGCAAATTGCCTTCAGGAGGACCGTGCTGTAATTCCCTATATCGATATGGGTCATAATCTTCATTCGAGTTTGCTGACGGGTCCTTAGGAGCAGGGACAGGTGGTACAGCTCGAGGCATCTCTACCGACCGACGACTGCTCTTGGGCGGTAGAGCTGGTGGAAGTGGAGGTACAGCACGAGGAGGGGACGAAAACGGTAACGGAGGCGGTCCGGACACTAGAGCATTCCTTGTTGATTGAGTAGAACGTTCATCCATCAAAGTGCTGTCGTCCGTGCTCAAGTCCCTGCCATGAGACTTGAGAGCGTCTTTGTGAGAGGCACCGGAAGCAATGTCCGTGTCATAATCACCTTCATATGCTGTAATCTCATCTTCACTGTCACTATCACTGGGGCGGTTTCCTCCACCATCATGGGTATTACCCTGATCGAGTGACTTCCTTTGGGGTGGAGCAGCAGTTGGCGGGGGTGGCGGGACGGCTCGTGTCTGAGATGGCGGTGTCATAGGCGCACTTGAGCCTGGAATAGGTGGAACACGGCTTGTCCGCTTGTTACTGCTTCCGGGTGTTGTTGGAGATGTGGGTGACGTCGTGCTTGAACCGATGTACGACCGCCGCTCAGCATGGCTGACGTCTGGTGACCGTAGCTCGGCAGCTCTGCTTGGCACCGAGCTATCGCCCTCTACTGCCACGTATGGAAGTGCAGTACGACCTGCGACAGAGGATTCGTCGGATGTGGGCACTTCCAATGACAACCTCTTCGTATGCCGAGAAATCTGATTATTCGCGTCCGAGCCGGAAATTGGTGACATATTCGTGCTAGTTGGAGGTGGAGGCACCGGACGAGCTGTGCTATGGTCAGCGGACGGCCAAACACTAAGACCAAGGCACACTGACACTGTGGAGGCGGTAGAGGTGGTACAGGCCGGTCAGCAGGAGCTGGTGGCGGATATCCCCTGTCTTGTATTGGTGGAGGCAACGGCACAGGTCGTTCTAAGCCCCAAATTAGTCTTGGCCACATTGTTGCAGTCAAGAGGTCAACCAGACACACCTTGAGGTACTGGCGGGGAGCGGGCAGTTTCTACTTTAGGATTCTGGGACGGTGAGGGCCGCCCACTGTTCAAGTCTTCAACATCCGGGACATCATCCGGAGCTCGACTCTGCGAGATTGGTGGTGTGGCTACTGTATTATCTCGTTCGACCTCCAACTGCCTATCCACTTGTTCTGGGCTTCTCACCCTCTGGGTGCCCAGCATCGGCATGATAGGTACTGGCGGTGCTCGTCCGCTTGTTGAAGGTGGATCTGTTCCTTGTGCCCCTTGACTACTGGCCATCTTCCGTTCACTGCTACCGCTCCCTTTCTGCGTTCCTGGACCACCAATTCCAGGCATAGGCATTGCCCCAGGAGGTCCAAACATACCAGCCATACCCATACCGCCACTCATCTTCGCCATTCGCTCTCGGATCTCTAATCGTCTCTTCAATTCTGGGTCCACCTCATGCTCTTCGTCCTCTTCGTTATCTTCCTGCTCATCTTCCCCGTCTGCGTTACCGTCTTTGTCTCCGCCTTCTCCGTTACGTGTCGGTCCCTGGGGCCCAATTGGCAGTGGTGCATGTATTTTGGCATTCGGCTTCTCATCGCTATCGTCCCTTTCTGTAGAGAAATCGCCAGCATCTTCAGTGTCTCCAGCACCAGATTGATCGGCGTCGTTCCCATCACTAAACAGTTCCTTAGAGCCACCCGCTGAACCTGTCCTTTGTTCCGCTTCTCTATTCAGAGAACGTTTCGTAGATGAGCGTGTTGGCAGCGTTCCATGTTCATGGTCAACGTCAACTGAGCGTTTTCCGACAGTATTGCCACTATCGGTCCGTTCTAATTCTCCTTCGCCAATATCCATTCTTGCTGTATCAACATCTTCTTGGGATTCCATCCTCTTCTTCGGTGGTCTCTTTGGCTTCTCCTTTTTCTGCGCGGCTTCAGCGTGACGAGCTGCTTGCTCCATTTGCTGCTTTTGAAGCAATGCGATTCGATCCTTCAAACTTGTCGGCTTTGGTTGGTTGTCTTCATTTGCATCTATTACAGGAGGCGATGGTGCAGACCGCTCCAGACTATCCGCATCGTGCGGTGTACCCTCCGTAAGGGAAGGCTCCTCCTCTCTTCGATAAGATCTCTGAGGTGGGTGTTCCCGAGCTGGCGGCACATAGGCGTCTCGACTTGGCGGAGGGGCTATGAACGGCTTCTTGACGAAGCTCGTGGGACCAGGAGCTATTGCTCCTCCTGGCTTCGGTGGTGCAATAGGACGCGCGGCGGGCTTATTAAATGCAGCGATGCGGTCACGGAAAGAGCCACCGATTGGCTTCTCTGTAACAGCAGGTGGAGGAGCTTTTGACGGTGCTTGCGATGTAGGTTTAGTTGATCGGTCAGTGCTTGTCACCGTCTGTGATTGCTCGGTTGGTGAATAAGAGCCTTGTGCTGAGACAACCTTATCGGTTTTTGAGGGCACTTCTGACTGCTCCACGGCTGTAACAGCTGGCTGAATCACAGCGGGAGAAAGCGTCGCTTCTCTGCGTGGCTCATCCTGTTCTGGCTTGTTATGGATACCTTCGACCGGTGCGCGGGATGCCGCAGGGGGAGTAGAGTCTGCCTCTTTCTTCGGACGACTGGGCCTTGTCGGCCTTGGCGGCGTTTCCGGTTCATATCTCTCGACAAAGTTCCGTGGGAATATTCCCTCTTCCTTCCCACCGGACGCAGCGGTATACTCGCCGAAGTACCAATCCTCATCCTCCACTTGAGTGACCGTTATGATCTGACCAAGGGCGAACTTTAGATCATCGTCATGCGGTGAAGTGTAATCGTAGACTGCTTTAACTCTGAAGGGCGGGGCTGACATCTTCGAGGTGGTGTAAACACTGCGTCGGGTAGAAGGCTGATTTGGGAGAAACAGCTGCCCTGACCTTGGACAAAGCTGTGGTACACCGAGGTTCTGTTGTCTGGGCTGAAAACGATAATCGAAGCGTACAGTCGTGTACTAGTAGAGTTAGAGGAAATCTGGCGGGGATCCGGGGCCTTGGTCAGCAACAGCACGGCAATCTTGTGTTCCTCAAGAGTCTATCAGCTCTTCGTACCTGTGCAAATCTAAGGCTATATTCACTTCCTAACTGTCACTAATGAACAAGAAGTAGAGCCCGATCTCCCTCCCGTGCAGCTGGTGTAGCGTTACGTACTGTTGTAGTACAGTGTAGCTTTAGTAAGTGGCTGTGGTCGACAACAGCTCACCGCCTTGGCAGAAAAGTAGTTCCTAGGTACCCACTCCGGCATCAAAGCATTCAGTCGCATACCCATCGCTATGAACAAAGATTCCCTACAAACATCCTCAAGTGGACAAACAGTCCCGCAAGCCCTCTCCACAGATCACCCGCACTACGACACAATCTTCTCCCGCGCAAACCAGATCCAGCACCAAAAGGAAGCAGAGCAACAGATTCTCGCAGCCACCGAAGCCCTCCTCGACGTAGGCTTCAGGCCTACAGACGACCCTGCCAACCACCGATCCGTCGTTGCCGACGTCAAACGCCATCTGAAGCTCTTCCAACCAAGCGACTATGATGCCTTGATCGAAGAACGCAACATCAACGGCAAGTGCGGCTACGTGCTCTGCGCGCAACCTCCAAGCAGCGAGGACACCAGCGCACGCTTCCGGATCGTCACCAGGAGGGGGAAAAGCGAAGGCGCGTTTAAGGTGGTGCCGAGGGAAGAACTCGAGCGATGGTGCTCGGACCGTTGTGCGAGGAGAGGAGCTTATGTTAGAGTGCAGTTGAGCGAGGAGCCGGCCTGGATGAGGGCCGAAGCCGCGGACGTGGAGATCACGCTCTCGGAAGAGGTGGAGGCCAGGCGGAGAGACGAGGCCGACGTTGGTGATCTGGCGAGAGCGATTCAACGCTTGGACGTCCAGGTGGCTAGTGATGGCATCGCAAAGGCCCTTGCTGCACTAGCAGTGGAACGCGGATATCCTGCGAAGTCAGGCACCGGTCCTGGCGTCAATGAGATTTTCGTCCATGGGCGTATCATTGAGACTGCGAGCGAGCCCCTCGATCCACATTTGGGTTCAAGCTACAGTTCCATCGAAGGTCACAAGCCGCGACGATCTGAAGAGGATACTGAATCGTCTGCGCCCCGTTGAGGAAGATAACGTGAGACTGGCTGTCAATCCGCTCTTCTTGACTCGAGCGGAACATGATATATGAGGCACATCTTGGATAAGGGGTTTGATTTGGTCTTCTAGGCGGAGTTTAACGGTGGATACCCAGCAGGAGTCTGGTTAGATAGGCTATCTACCCACCGGTGTCAATATATGAGTAGCTAAATTGTTTCTTGGATCCAATACTGCATAAAGGCATATCACATTTTGTATTCGTTCGACCCAAGTCTCCCGTTTCAAATCAAGCAATGTATGCGTCAACGAGAACCCACTATACCGAGATGTCTTCCGCACAAACTCCCGTCCCGACATCCCAGACACTGATGTAGTGTAGATCCCCAAAAGCCAGTCCGCCTAAACCCGCAGCAAAGCCCCTCTCGTCCCATCCGCTAACTTTGCCCTCCAGAGTCTATGTTCATTCAACAACCAAACCTCGCCATCCCTCCCGAAACAGAAATTCGCAACCCCACCATCAACCAAAATCTTTCCAATCAGACTGCCTCCGCTGCTCCAAACGTTAACCCCATCCCCGCAGCCACTGTAGACGTTCCCGTAAACGTCGCACTTGATGCCGTCCGGCGCTCCCACGTCCGCCATGGCGAACACCCGCCTGTTGATGAGAAAGGGGCTCTCGTTGATAATGACGATATCAAACGCGTAGATGGTCGACGCACGCGCCGGATCCGTCGTGCCATCCCCGTGAACAAAGTCCGTGTCGGTGACGTAGACAATCTCCTCGCCCGGCGCGAAGCAGATGCCGTTCGGCCGGCCGAAGCCGTCGGCGACGACTCGGACGTCACCGGTCCAGGGTTCGAAACGGTAGACCTGCTGGGGCAGCTGCGGCATGGGCCGGAAGCCTTGCTCGTAGCCGTAGATGGGGTCGGTGAACCAGATGCTGCCGTCGGAGTGGACGACGACGTCGTTGGGCGAGTTGAACGGGCGGCCGTGGTAGTTGTTGAGCAGCGGCGTGGTGCGGTGGGGCCGCTTGGCTTCCATGTAGACGAGCCCGCCCGGTTCGTGCAGCGAGCCCTGGGCGCAGAAGAGGATGCCGTCGCGGTAGTTGACGCCGCCGTTGGGCATGTAGTGGCGCTCCGGACAGCGGACCTTGTCGCGGGTGAAGTCTTTGGGGCCGGAGAATTCGATCTTGGTGATGATGATGGTTTTGTTGGCCGTGCTGACGGCGCCGGGGTCTTCGTCGGGGATCTGGTTGGATGTGATGAAGAGTGTGTTGGAGGGAGCATGAAAGACGCCGGCTTCGTGGAAGAACGGGGCTCGTTTGTCTTCGATCAATAGTTCGAGCTGCGGGTCAGGGCCGAGGTGGGTAAGGAACATGTCATCGTAGACCAGAAAGGGTCGGTTTTGGGTATGGGATAATGTGCTAGTAATCCATTAGCAATGGCGTGTGTCTTGAGATCCATGGTGAGTTGCAAACGAACTGCCATAGAGCTTCGCCCTGGCGATTTATCCGCTGCCATGGAATCTCATCAGACCGAGGCCTCTGCTGCGAAGATGAACGGGATGCTACGGAGGGAGCTCCACCTGAACGGTCTGGCCGCTGTCCGGGACTGTCGTCGTAGAATGAGACATTTCCGCTCAAACCTATTCCGTCAGTTGTCTTTGATCGCGACCAGAGAGGCATGAGGTCTTGTTTGACACATACGAATAGGCTGTGTTGTCAACAAATGGGCACCGAGATCTCAGCGCACCTCCAATGTCCCTAGTGTTTCAATTTGAGGGTGGAGGGTGTAACGGCATCCCGCTCGCAGGTGCACACGGCCGATGGTGATAAGCTGGAGCTCTTCTGTCGGTGGGGGCGACGGGCTGGTCGTTCCATTGAACTTACTCGCGAAGGGAGCTTGGCCCCAGAAAAAGCCCCGAAACGTTGTCCGCTTCTGCCGCTCTGGTCCACCAACCAATGGCATGGCCAAATCGAATGTCCACTTTGTTGCTATGGTCAAGACTCAAAGATCCCCCGCCCCACCGATCGCCCTAAGTACGCCACATTCGACCCTTGTGCAAATCCACGGCGGGGAGTGTGAGCGCAAACAGGTTCGCAACCGCAAGCACATATGGACAAGTAAGGTACAGCGGATCCTACAAAGTTGGCTCCAGCACTCACGCAACTTTTTTTTTGAAACTTCTTCAAAATCAAGCTCAAACAACAGCATTTTGATGTTAAAATCACAACTAAACACTTATTTCTATAAATCTGAATAGACAGAATTATTATAAATAT